>VOFK01002914.1_pt1 | contig 25508 bp, 30 predicted proteins | sample 5384121 | NCBI WGS metagenome assembly VOFK01 (sample SAMN12384730, study PRJNA508395) | human gut metagenome | isolation source: healthy gut J | host: Homo sapiens | reverse complement strand
CTGTTGTACTTCGTTCAGTTACGTATTGCTCTATTTCATCTGCGTGCTCCTCCAAAAATTTTTGAGCTCCAACATCAGTTTTTTCTGTTAACTCATACCATTCTTATGCATGCGACAGTCCCCTCGCTTTCCTGCTTTATCGAGTATGTTAGCTTCAGCATACCTCACATTTGTACAGGTTCGGCAAGTGTCATAAGCAAAAATGCAATGCAATTTTACCCATGTCCCTCTTGTCAGAACGCAGCTCCCTTAAGCATAGAAAACACCCCATTTTCAGTGCGAGTATGCTGCCATACTTGTCTGACAAATGGGGTGCAGTTCATTTTGTCTAACTTTTGGGGGCACTTCACCTGAGCATTCTCCGGTTTGTACACTAAATTACTGATCCGACTCCAGACTCCCCTTATTCGAGCCGCCTGCAATCCACTGCCCGCCGCATACTAACAAGCTGCAAGGCGCCTCATTGCCGCTCTCAAAACCGCCACAGACCCTTTCTGAAATTCACATCGAAAAAATTCCCGTGCGGCCTGCAGGTTCATCACGACCCACTCACGAGATTTATGGGCCTCCACAGTGTTTCCGGCAATTCTTTCATCAGTCGATCCGCTTCATACGGTACGCCCGCATTGTAACGCAATTCATTGCTGTGCTTATTCACAACAAACGACTTTTTGCTCGTCCGCCATGCATTTTGAATCAACTTAATCGCATATTTGCCGGTAACGTGCTCACTGAAATAATTCTCCAGCGAAAGCGTTCGGATATAATCCGGCAGCACATCACTGCCAAACTGCCGCATGATAGCAACGATAACCTCCGAGGAAATCTGCAAAATATCCGGTGCCTCGGTTTCATCATCCTTTAGCTGATCGAGTAAAGCAGGCATTTGTTCCAGCATTCTGCGCAGGTATTCCCGATAAAATGCTGTGCCGATCTTCTGCTGCACCGAGCGTACCACGTTGCTGCGCATCACTTCGGTATTGGTCAGACCTGCTTCTACACGACAGATAACTGTCCGGCGCATGACCTCCGGTGCAACAGCTTTTTTACATCCTCGTTAGCACTGATGACAACCGCAGAATAATGTGTCAAATGGTCGCTCACACCAAAATCATCATTCTTGATGGTTTCGATCGCGTGCTGGTTAAAGCGTGTATTCGTCAAGCCATCTACAATGATCGGGGCACCTTTGCACGGTTCGTTTCACGGTTTCAATACCAGATCGGGTAAAATCCGGTGCTGAAATCTTAGGTTTCTGGCCGATCATCATTTTGGAGCAGTGTTTCCAGAAAGCTGGTCTTCCCGGCCTTGCTCTGTCCATAAACCAAGCCAAAGACCGGAAACGGCAAACGCTGCTGATCGAACCTCGCCGCCATATCGCGCATCGTTGCCATCAGCGGCGAACAGAAGAACCAGTTCGCAAACTCAAAATACCGATACTGCATCCCCTCATAATCACCATGAAAACGGCTGTATCCGTCCATATAATCGCGGAATAACCCTATATCATGGCGAATCTCCTCTTCTGTCGGATGTAGGTTCAGTGCCTCGCCATTCAGAGTGGCACTTTGCTTATCCGTATCGATTATCAACTGCGGGTATTCACTTCTGAGTTCTTTTTTCTTTAATCTTCTCATTTTGGATTGCCGCCGCAGCTTAACAATCTGAGCCGCCGAAATGATCGTTTTGCCCTGTTTACTTGCTTTCTTATCCTGCTTAGGCATATACGGCTTCAGTTTATCCGCCAGATTATGTACATCCAGAATAAATTTGACTTCTGACGCATCATCCGCAGTTTTGTCTCTGTCGGCTCGATCACAAAAACCTTATTCGCCTTGATCGTGCCAGCAATGGGCAATTCATCAATATTTTCGCCCGCATCTGCACATTGCAGCGCTTTCGTGGTGATCTCATCCGAGCTTTCCTCGAGCAGGCTTTGAAACACACTGTAATACCAGTCATATGCTTCATCGCCATCAACAAAACAGATATTTTCTCGCTGCACGCCGCCGAACGCATGATAAAGACATATTAGCCGAACCTGTGATAACGCGCTTTCGGCCATCTGCCGCCTCCAGCAGATACAGTTTTTTCGTGGGGAAACCGTACCGCGGATACATAAAACCGAACTTCTCCTTATCCATACGAATAAGCAGATCATTCATTTTGTCACTTGACTGCTCGCGCATTCGCTCGATCAGCTTATCTTGATAAGCAATAATCTGGTTCATGGACGAGGAAAGAATATGCTCACAGCCAAAGATAATCTCGGCATGATCGAACATATCCAGCAGCTGATACACAAAATTCAGGCCAGAGGAAAATGTAATGGCGTGAATGGTATCAAATCCCTCAAACAATTCCTGCCATGTGACAGCGTGCGCCTGCTTGTACTCCATCTCCACTACGTCAAGTTTACTGCCTCGCTTTTTGTTGGGTGCCGATTTTTTCTTCTTCGTCTACCAAAGAAAACAAATTCAAGTTATCGTCCATTGACATTACCCCGCTTTTTATATTTTGTGTGATCCTATGCTGTTGTTTTGTACCCTTTCTGCTATGGATTGCTATATTTTTTGCTCCTGCATCCGCCATATATGGCTGCTTAATCACAGTATAGCAGCGTGACTGTACGAAAAAACGGACTTTTAAGACCGGTTTTGCCTGTTTTCACCCGCGCGATGCTTTTTCTATATCCTCTATACAACCCGCTAATCTGTTTTGCCGCTTCGCTTCTAAAACAGTATCGTCATAACTTCCCGGCGGTGACGGCTTAAATACGCCATTCTGCTTTTGCAGAGGAAAATCAAGCATTTGAAAATCCCGTAATGCTTTGATATTTCATATTTCCACCCGAATACAAGACTCTTTATACTCAGGCATAATCATTTCTCCTTGAAATTGTTTTGATCTACTGAGGCTAGTATGTTCTCAAACTAACTACCTCTCATATCTCTGTACTTCCGATGCACACTTATCACATATAAGTCATATATATCACCTACAAATATTATATCTCATAAACCATTTAAATACAAAATATATATGTACATATTCTGCAATCTCCACAAAATCCATTCCCCCAATTTGCCACCCCGTTGGGGTACAATTGGGAGCCAGAGCGCCTATTCTCGTTCCTGCAAACCCTCAAAAAGTATAAAAAACCGCCGATTTCAACGAAATCAGCGGTTAAACATGGTTGCGGGGACAGGACTTGAACCTGCGGCCTCCGGGTTATGAGTGATTGCAAGTGTATTGCAGCCGTCCATAGCGCAATATACTGTATATGCTATTACATCATATGCGCTATATATTGTATGTGCTATTGCCTGCCGGATACTATATCTACACCGTAAAGAACAAATAAAGAACAACGTCTGCACGGCTACTATCAGCTTTCCCCCTGGCAACAGACAGCTTGACAGCGCCACACAAAACAGTTATACTAAAATCAGTAAAAGGGCACTGTCCACAGACGGTTAGCCCTTTAAGAAAATCGTATCAAGAAATGACCGCTTTACTTGTCAGGGAAAGGCGGTCATTTCGCATATATAGTGAGTATGTGAGAGCAATACCTGCCGTGCATACAAAAAACGTAAAAGTTTCTTGCCATGCGCAACACCCCCTTTACAAGGGGAGTGACTAACCGCCTGCTGTCTGGAACAGTGCCTTGCTACGAGTATAACAAAATTCGACAAAAACAGCAATAGTAAAGGACGCTTCAAGCGTCCTTTTTTTACTGTGCGAGCGGGTTCAGCAGGTCTTGCAAGGTGTCGGCTGCTGCTGCGTCCGCTGCCTGTATTGCATGAGCGTATATCTTCGCCGTTGTATTTATGCTTGAATGTCCCAGACGCGCAGCCACGGTTTGTAGGTTCGTGCCTGCTGCAATCAGCAGCGTTGCATTGGTATGCCGCAGCGAGTGCAGCGAAATATCCGGCAGGTTGTGTTTTTCGATGAAGTGCGAGAACCAACCCGATATTGTATCCGGGTGAATAGGCGCGCCATTCCAGGAAGTAAAGACACGCCCGCTCGCCTGCCACTGGTCACCCAGTAAGTAAATCTGCTGATTTCTGCCATTCTTGGAACAGCTGCAACGCCCGCATTGCGTCCGTTGGTACTTTTTGATACTGCGGCGGGAAGTCGTGTTTTTCGTTTCGTCCTCAAAAATACCCTTATCCGCAAGGTACAAAGACGAACGCTGAATGTGAATAATGGACTTTTCAAAGTCTATATCAGCCCAGGTCAAACCGCACAACTCGCCGCGCCGCATACCCGTATAAAGCAACACTTTAATAATGGTACGGTTCTGTATGTCCTCGCTTTCAGGGCTTGCATAACCTCCATTGCCTGCTTTTTCATCCAGATAGCGCGCTTCTTTATGCTCCACGCGCGGCGGCTTTACTCGGTCACACGGGTTTGAAAACAGCACTTGCCACTCTACCGCCGTTTGCAGGATAACGGAAATCAGCCTGTGATGGTGCAGAATTGTTTTCGCGGATAACCGCCTATCTTCTCCCCATAGGGTCAAACAACGCGCTTACAGGCTGCCCCAGGGCGGCAGAAACACGCGCTGCGCTCTCTGGTGATACGTTTTTTTCCCTGGGTAATGCTGTTTAACACAGTGAGCGACACGCCCGCCTGGGCGGCAAAGGCGGTTTTCGTAGTCGAGCGGGCGCGCAGCATGGCTTTCAAGTCACCCTTGAAACGCTGCTTACTGTCCTCCCGCACGCCCGTTTCCGCTAAATTATCGTAGAATTGCAGCAGGTGGTGCGGCTGCAAGCGGTCAAGGCGAATATGCCCGATTGACGCATTGATACGCGGCAACATGGATTTATAGCGGTCAAAAAGGTAGTGGCACGCACCTGCTTTGCAGCATAGTCACGCAGCCATATTTCCGCAAAATCAGCAAAGCGCACGTTGCCTTGCAGCACTTGCCCGGTTCGACATTTTTTCCTCAAAAAGCACCGCTTGCCGCTGCGCTTCTTTCTCTGCCTGGGCTGCGCTCATATCCGGCTGCGGTTTCCAAGTCATAGACTTTATAATCTGCTTGCCGTTCACATCATAACCGCACGAAACGCGGATAGAGTACGACTGACCGCGCCGCTTTACCGTTGCCATACTGCACACCTCCTGTTCTGATGGCAGTTAACAAGGTGTTCAAATTGAACACCTTACTATTGCGTTTTGCCGTGCCAATTTACCAATACTTCACGCTTGCAGTGGCGGCAATATATCAAAAATTATATACCTTTGTTTGATTAGACACTTTCGCTAATTTTTTACTGCAAAACGGGCACAAAAACCATTCCCAGGTACCTATTGTATTCATATAGCCGCCTTTTCTGCTTAATTATCCGTTGGCAATTCCGGGCAAAGTTCGTGCATTTTTCATAAGCCTGTTTCAGTATTTCCGCATATATCTGCAACAGCTTAATGCACGACTGTATAACCATCTCTACCGCAGTTTCCTGCCCCATTAAATCATCATAATCACAAATACTTAACGCATAGCGCATAACTTGTACAGTTTGTTCAATCAAAACTGTAAACTTTTTCTTTCTGCTCCACCGGGATAACGCTTATCGTTCCTAATGCACGCAAAAATTCTCTTGCTATCTCTATAACTTCTTCCTCTGTAGATGTTAAATCGTATCCAAGAGGAACACTTATTGCTAATTGTCGGGTCTTATCTGGGTGCATTACTTCTGACAAACCCAGTAAATAATCTGTTGTAGTCTGAAAGTATTGTGCTATTTTTTTGAGTGTTTCAAAATTCGGTTCACGTTCTCCCCGGTCATATTTCGCAAATGTGCTTTTTAGCAACACCGATTGCGGTTGCAACTTCTTCTTGTGTGACACCCTTTTCAATGCGTAATTGATTTAGGAGTTCATGGAAATCTGCCATTACATCACTTCCTCTTTGTATATATTTTTATATGTTCTCTATTCCCTCGTCAACAGAAATAGCGCTACGAAATGTCCAAATTGGGTATCTATTTTTTGTTGAATGTGTCCATTGCGCTTTGTAGCCGTATCGGCTATTATAATTTATGCAGAAACCGTATTGGCCACAAAGAGGAGGCACTACCATGACCACTAACCCCAACACCACCGAGAAACGCCCGCTGCCGCGTATGCGCGTACCATTGCAAAAAGCCTTGGAAGAAATCAGCGCAGCAGACCCCAACACCGCACTGACGCAGAACCAGTTACGCAAGCTAGTAAAGTCCGGCGCAATCCCCTGCGTTCATGCAGGGCGGCACACGCTCATCAACCTTGATATTCTGATTGCCTACCTGGCAAGCGATGAATACCAGTTAGGCGAACCCGCAAAGCCTGCCCGCGAGTATGGCAAAATTCGCCGTATTGCAGAATAAAAAGACCTTTTCAGCTACTTTACCGAGCACTGAAAAGGTCAAGCGCCACCCGCGAGCGGGTTTGTCTGTACATAGTATACCGCACCCGCTCGCCCTTGTCAAACGGAAAGGATGATTTACCCCGTGAAAACCTCTGTTACACATGAAGCCCAGGTAAACGCCTGGTTTACGGTTGACGCAATGCCCGCCGCCTGGCGCGCTGCTGCGCCCGACCTCTGCGCGCAGTTTGCACAAATTCTGCGTGACAAAGCTATGAAAGCCTACAAAGTCGGCTTTATGGACGGCGCAGCCCAGGCAAAGGACACGCGCGACAATGCTACCTTTGAAGCGGATAGCGCCATTGGTGAATGTCTTGCCTGCCTGGCAGAGGTGGAATACCTGTCTAAGACCATCAACCGGACGTTTCAGCCGCTGTGGTACGGTGACGGCAAGGACGCACGCACCGGGGAACAGTTCATAAGCGAAATGGAAACCGCAAGCGGGCTTATCATTCAGAGCAACACACGGGCGAAGCAGGCGTTAGACGATGTGCAGACCGCATTAGGGCTGAACGGTAAAACGCCCCAGAAACCGTGCCGCAGTTGAGCACGATTGCCCTAACAACTACATACCACAACAGACGATGTGCGGGAGAAATCCGCACATTGCTGCTATATGGGGAAAATGCGCATATTCTCCATACAGCGAAATATAACGCAATATCTTTTATAGGGTGCAATATTATGAAAAAAAGAAAAAAATCATTGAAGCGGGTACGCTGCGGATTGCTGCCGCCTATACACCACCCGCCCCCTGTGACCCCGAACATATACGCGCGGCAAAGTCCCGCGCAACTACCGCAGCACGCAAAGCGCTGAACCTCAAAGCTGCATACAGGCGGCGAATTGCTGCTGAAGCAAACTTCACGCCTGCTGATTTCATGGTAACGCTTACATACCGCCCAAAGGATTTACCACCGACCCGCAAGGACGCTTTGAAGCTGCTGCGTAAATTCATCAAGCAGCTGCGCGAGTATCGCAAGGCGCGCGGACTGCCGTTCAAATACATCTATGTAACAGAGGGTTTGCACGGTGACAAGCGTTTTATCACCATCTTATTATCAACGCCGTAGCGGGCGATTATGAAGTTATCCGCAGTCTGTGGGTATGGGGTGAACAGGTGGACTTTTGAACCCATGGAAGAGCGCGAATGCAGCCAAATGGCGCACTACCTCACCAAAGAAAGCGTAGAGGAAAGCCCAACGGCGCACAGCTTTGGACAGGTTCGCGTAACCTCACTAAACCCACGGTTGAAACGTCCTGGATAGACGCAAACGAAACACTGACCGTTCCGGCAGGCTGCGTTGTAATCGAGCGGGAGGAACGACAAAACGAGTTCGGTTCATTTTCCTATCTTAAATACCGCGTACTGCCGCCACAGCCGCGCAAGACGCGCCCGCGCCGTACAAGCAAGCGTTTACCCGTCCCGCCTACACTGTATGAAATAGACGCGGATATACGCCCGCACGCGCGGCATTAAGCAACACCTTACACAACTAAATACGCTGTCCTTTCAGGCTTGTATCCCTGTATAACTTTAGAACAGGCGATGTAGAAAAGCCGCTGCACACCTTGATACCTCCGCGATAGTGGGGTATTCTGGTAAGCGTGAAGAACAACCGCCGCACGCGCGCGCGACTGCGGGCACTCCCCCATTCGTCGCCCAGAGGTGTACGCCCTCAGACCGCACACCCAACAGAAATTTAGCTGCGAAATAATGTGTGGGGGGTGTGGTTCATGCAGGCACACGCCCGCGTGTTGACCCGCTGCCGCACCGCCATTTCAGTCCCGCCACAACAGCGCAGAAAGCCCCCCTGTAACTGCCCGAAAAAGCCGCTGAAAACGCGCCCTTATTCAGCCGGAAACGCACCCCGAACGGCGCAACACTCGGACGCACGCAACCGCCTGCATGGCCTGTGCCGCACCTGTGCGCGTTATGTGCCACCCCCCCCACCCGTGAAAAGTTTCGCCGCCGCGCGCCGTTGACCGCAGCCCTCCATCCGTGTGAAAAAATTTTCCCTATGCGTCGCAAAAACGAGGTGAAAAACATGAAAATGAATCCGAACAGCCCGAAACATCAAGCGAGCATACGCCGCTGGAACACCACCGGCGCGCAAGCGGCGAACGCAAGGTGCAGACCTGCTTTGCACCCGACAGCCGTTTTTATACACTCCGCTCGACCTGCACCGCTTCAAGCTGACCCCGGATTTGCTATTTTGGCATTGGCGCGCCGCGTTTCTTGCGCCGCTGCGGGAACGGCTCTCGCAATATGCCCCGCCGCTGCCGCTGCGCTATGTCTATGCACTTGACCTGCACACTTATGACACGCCTGTGTTCTATCTGCTCACAGACGCGCCGCACGCCGCCGTACAAGCCACGTTTGCGGACTTCTGGATACATGGCGATAACTGCTGTATGGAGTGCTTAGAGGACGTAGGCGCGGCGCATATCGCCCAAGCGCTGACCGTCCGGGCACAAGGTACACCCAAAAGCAAAAAGGTATATGTCTGTTCGCGGCGGCTCGCTCTGTATAATGTTCAAATTGAACACCTTACATCCGCTTGACCGTATCCGCGGGCACGCGCAGCCGGATATGCTGCCAACGCCGCGCCCGGGGCGGGTGCTGCTGCCCCCTGGTGCAGAAAAACTGCACTACCCTATGGAAATATTCTTCTATACCTCCTGCTGTGCGAGCGGGTGCGCGTTCATCGGGTATGCCGTTCCCAGGCGGCACGGCTGCGCGCTCGCTATTCCCAGACAATACGGCTATATACCTTGATAGATACCAGTTTGAACGGCTGCCCCTATCACCAAACAGTGAAATGGTAGTCACCAAACCGTGACAAGCCCTGTCGAAAAGAGGTTCGATAATGAGTAAAAAGAAAAACACACAAGCGCGTCATACATACCGCAGATACCGCCGCAATCCCCTGCGCCGTATGTAATGCGCCGCTGTTCTATGTATCGCAAGACAGCGTTTTTAAGAACATCGGCATAACCTGCCCTGCCTGCGGCTATCAATCGACTGTCAGCGGTAATTTGCGCCGTGTAGGAGGGTAACGGCAATGAAAATGTTATCAAACAAAGCTGGTGTGCCATGGCTGCGCTGTCCATATTGCGGCAAGCGACTGTTTCGGCTGTTCGACAAACACATCATGCAGCAATCTGCCGCTATGGTGCCGTATGTGTAAACGTGAATTAGTGCTTACTATCGACCGAAAAGCCGATTTATACAAATGTTTTGCCACTAACAACACCCTTAACGGCTGCGGTATGCCTTTCCATATATACACGCCCCTGCAAAAAACCCCTGCACCCATCGGTGCAGGGGTTTTATCGGTCATTGATAAACTCTTTGAGTGCTTCGCGGGTAATGATGTATTTCCCGGCAACTTTTTTGCCTTGCAGTTTGCCGATACTGAACAGCCGCCGCACAGTGCGCGCCGTCAAGCCCAGTTCTTGTGCAATATCGTGCACTGTCAAAAGTCTTTCGCTCATTCCGTCAAACCCCTTTCGTGCTCCTTGACCTTTCTATAAAATGTTGCCTTGCTTAATTGCAGCCGCTCCATAGCCGCAACTGCCGTTATTTCGCCCGCTTTCCATGCCTTGTATACCTGCGGGAAGTCTGCGCGTTCAATCGGCTTGCGTCCCTTGTACTTGCCCTGTTGCTTTTGCAATGGCGTTACCCTCCGCCTGGCGTGCGTGTATCTTCTGGCGCTCTTTCTCTGCCATATATGCCAACAGTTCAAATACGATGTTGGTAATAAGCTGCTTCTCTAAGTCGGTCTTGTTCGCCGTATTCAGCAGCGGGTATCTGTGACTATGATACTCACGCCCATCTGCTGCAACTCCTGCCACTCCCGCTTAATCTGCTCCATATTGCGCCCCATGCGGTCAAGTTCTTTGATGATAACCGTATCGCCTGCGCGCAGCGTGCCTTTCATTGCCTGGTACTGCGGACGCTGAAAATTACGCCCGCTCGCTTTATCCTCATAGGTGCGGTCAATTTTAATATTGGCTGCGGCATATTCCGCAATTGCGATATGCTGCCGTTCTGGGTTCTGTTCGTCTGTGCTCACGCGGTCATATTCAAAAATCATAGTGCGCGCCTTTCTAAAAGCGTATGCGGTTTATATGCTCTTTCCATGCTTTCAGTATACGCTATATGAACGTTAGTGTCAATAGGGTATATCATAATTATGATACGTTTCGTAATTCTTTTTATAACCCGTATGAAACACTTTTTCGTGTTGTTTTCTCTGTATCGTTAGAGTATACCCTATTGATACCACAAAAGACCACTTCACGAGTGGCAATCGCATAGCACAGTATTCACCCAGGGACGCGCAGCCGTGCCGCCTGGGCACACTTCTCCCCCAGGCACAGCGCAAAAAATAAATCCGGCGCGCCTGCTGCGTGCCGGATACCCTGCAATGAAATGAAGAACAGCCCGAACGGGGTAAAGAACAAACAAAGAACAAAAAGCCGTAAACGCTTTCTTGTTCATTATGCAAAACCGCGTAAAACCGCCCGCTGATTTCTTACGAAATCAGCGGTTAAACATGGTTGTGGGGACAGGACTTGAACCTGCGGCCTCCGGGTTATGAGAAATCGGTGGTGGATTTTTGCGTAAAAATAAGTTCTTATTTTCGCCATTTTAGCAGCATTTATGATGCTATTTCTTATTTAGGATTTCTATCCTCCCACACTCACACAAAATAAATGAGTGTGAGTTGGGGTATTATTGGGGCTGGTTTTGAAAGCAGCTGGTCGATTTGATTTTTGGCTTCCTGCATCTGTGCTTTTGATGTTTTCTACCGCCTGCGTATCTGCCTGTACTTGCGCGATCCACTCGTCATCAATGATTGCATATTTAGGATACTCTTTCGCAAATCCACTGCTATTCTGCATCTGACAGGTTCCCGATGGAATGACATTCAATTCCTGTATTCCGCTTTCAGACAGCATATCCGGTGCAACCAGTACAACAACATCATTGCTCGGAATATAGGATTCGTCATCTACCAATGCACACGGTGCGGCAGAACTGGATCGGGAGCGAAAAATGCAGGAGGTTATGCTCACTATTAAGAAGATGGTGCCCATACGAACTATGAATTATCGGCGCATAGACCGCACGGTTGCAGGACATATTCGACCCATCCGTTACATCTGTACCCTCAGTCTGTGAGGGGGAACATCGTATAGGAGAAGGCGGCAGCGGGATGAATCTGCTGTGGCTGCAGATAAACTTTGCGCGCTTCCAAGCTGAGGAGTTTACACTGAATTTGGGATGGCCGCTATGCCCGTGTCAGCCTGCCCAGTGGAAACTTCAGCAGCACACACGCTTCTGTAACGGCTGTGTCGGCTGACAGAAGCGTGGAATGGGCTGGAACTTTAATCAGTTTTTGTGGATACAGTGGTCAAAACATCCATAGACTCCCTTGAGCCGCCAGCGGCTCAAGGGAGTTTTTTACGATAAATTCAGATTCCTCGATAAATCTCGGTTTGCCCTTGCATAAAGGAAAAAATAAATGTATAATTATTAGACACTTGATTGTGAGGAGTGCAGAGAAGAATGTCCATTGAAACGTCGAAAAAGAAAAAAGGCATCCAGATGCCCCACACGTACATTATTCTGTTTCTGATCGTGTTGGTTGTCTGCCTGCTGACCTACGTGATTCCTGCCGGCCAGTTTGAGCGCCAGGAGGATGCCAGCGGCCGTATGCTGATTGTACCGGGTACATACACTCAGGTGGAATCGTCACCGGTTTCACCGCTGGAAATCCCCATGGCTTTTGTGAGAACTCTGGGCAGCTCCAGCGTAAACGAGATCATCTTCTTTATTTTCATCATCGGCGGCGCCTTTGAGCTGATTATGCAGACAGGGATGATCACCGCCTTTTGTGCCAAGCTGGGCAAGATGTTTGCGGGAAAAGAAAAGCTGCTCATCCCCATCTTCATTACGGTCTTTGCCGTAGGCGGCTTCACCATGGGAATGTCTGTGGAGGTTCTGGTGTTTGTGCCTATTGGGATTGCAGTGGCCAAGGCAGTGGGCTATGATACCATCACAGGTACAGCCATGATCGCCATGGGCTCCATCGTGGGCTTTACGGCGGGCATCTATAATCCCTTTAATGTGGGTGTGGCTCAGTCCATCGCGGGTGTGACTCCCATGTTCTCCGGAGCCTGGTATCGCTGGATTATCCTGGTGGCGTTTATTGTTGTGACCAGCCTGTATATTATTCATTACGCGGAGAAGGTAAAAGAAGAATCCCTCCAAGAACCTGATGGGGGAACGAGGATTCCAACCTGGAGGATGTGGATGTATCTGCGATTGAAGTGACCGGACGGCACAAGCTGATCCTTCTGGCCGTTGTCATCGCGTTGGCCGTTTTGATTTACGGCGTGGCCTACTTGGGATGGTTTTATCACCGAAATGGCTACTTTGTTTTTGGTGCTGGGTGTGGTATGCGGTATTCTGGCCGGGTTCAGCGGCAACAAGATCTGCGATCTGTATGTGCAGGGCATGGCCAATATCACCTTCGGTGCGCTGATTGTGGGAGTGGCCGGTACGATCAATACCGTTATGGTGGACGGCATGATCATTGATACCATTATCAATGCCTTGGCCAATGCGATTGTGGCACTGCCCAGCTCGGTAAAGATCATCGGTATGTTCCTGGTGCAGACCATCATCAACCTGCCCATCAACTCTGGTACGGGCCAGGCGGCAGCCACCATGCCGATCATGGCGCCTGTGGGCGATCTGGTGGGCCTGACCCGCCAGAGCACTGTGCTGGCCTTCCAGCTGGGTGACGGCCTGACCAATGCCATCTACCCCCCACTTCGTCCACCATGCTGGGATTTTTGGCTGCGTCCAAGATTCCCTATTCCGTGTGGCTGAAGTACGTCATTAAGCTGATGATTTTGCTCAGCCTGGTTTCTATGGCCTTCCTGGCTTTGGCTGTGGTGATCGGTTACTGATCCGTTTAGAGCTGGCCGCCGCAACTGCATGGCGCGACGGCAGGATATTATAGATTTCAAAGATATAGGATGGGACATGCCATGGAAGAAATTCAGAAGCAAATTGCGAATATCGTTTCAGAGCTGATGCCGCAGGCTGTGCGCGCTGAGCGACGAAATTTTTTTGATTACGCCGAGCCGGGCTATGAGGAGTACCGCTCCTCAGCTGCGCTGACAAAGTGGCTGCGAGCCCACGATTTTGAAGTAACCATTCCCTACGCCGGGCTGGATACGGCTTTTTGTGCCGTGTACCGCCACAAGGGAGGGCGGGCTGCCGGAGGGGGCGCGCAGTAGGATTTTTAGGGGAATATGATGCGCTGCGGGGCCAGGGACATGGCTGCGCCCACCATATGCAGACCCCTGCCATGATCGGCGCGGCAATGGCCCTGCGGGGAGTGCTGGAGTCTTCGGACCAGCCCTTTGAGATCCATGTGATCGGGACGCCCAGCGAGGAGTCGCTGGACGGAGGCAAAAACGAGATGGCCGCCCACGGCGGGTTTGACCATATTGATGTGGCCTTCATGGTGCACGGCAGCACATTGACCCAGCTGGAGACGCCCTCTCTGGCTCTGATCGAGATGGATGTGGAATTTCACGGCAAAACCGCCCACGCGGGTATTGCGCCTTATGCTGGGCGCAGCGCAGTGGATGCGGTGACCATGCTGCAGACAGGGCTTGGGCTCATGCGCAATCACCTCAAGGATTCCAGCCGGGTGAGCAATATTGTGCTGGCTGGGGGACGGCAGTCAACTCCGTGCCCGATTTTGCCAAGGTTAAGGTAGAGATCCGCCACTCCTCCATGGCGTATCTGGAGAGCGTGGAGCAGTGGACCCGGGAGATTGCCCAGGCTGCTGCCATGGCTACCCAGACACAGGTACAAATTACCCCTGTGGCGCATATTTACAACACCACCATCAATGATGCCATGGGTGCGCTGCTGATGGAGTGTGCAGAAAAATTTGCGTGTGACGGAATTGCTCCGCCCCGGAAGGACTGCGGTTCTACCGATTTCGGCGCGGTGACCCACCGGCTGCCCAGCTGCTGCCTGCGGGTAAAGACCATCGAGACAGATGATCCTCCTCACACGGACGCATGGGTAAAGACCGGGAAAGAGGCGCGGACTCATCAGGGCATCTATGACGGTGCTGTGTGCTGTGCACTGGCTGCCTTCCGCCTTGTGACGGATGAGGCTGCCTGGCAGGATGTGTACCAGTGTTTCCTTGCGCACCAAAAGGAGAATTGAGGAATGGAAGAACTCTCACGGGAATGCCTGATGGAGACACTGGATGTGTTTTTCCGGGCTGAAGCGCATCGGCGGTTCGGAAGATGAGCACCGTGCCTGCGGCTATCTGATCAAGAAGCTGCAGGAATGGGGCATTCCATGCCGCGTGTATGAGTGTGACGGATATGTCTCCACTCCTATAGAAGCGTCAGTTACTGTAGAGGGGGATGGATCAGACCTTTGAAGCCCTTCCCCGTTCCTTCTCCGCCCATTGTCCGGACGGAGTGACCGCTCCCCTTGTTTTATGATGTCCATGCCCACGACCAGCTGAAGCCCAGACAGGAGCAGGATTGGTACGCGGGGGGCGCGGGGGCTGCATCGTGATTGGGGACAATTTTTTGAGGACTATGTTCAAAAGCTGCGGGGATACGGTGTAAAAGGGCCTGATCCATCTGTGGACCAGCGAGGAGCCTGTGCTTCACTACGAGACGGTCAGCCCTGTGTGGGGGCACCGCGGAGCCTGAAAACGGAAAAACCCTATCCTGATTTTCCGGTGGTGGGCCTGAGAAGCTGTGACAGAGAATCCATACTGCCCTTGCTGACGCCTGGAGCCTGCAGCCGTACCGCGACGGTGCGCAGCGTACTGCAGTGTGGATGTGTGCGTCTTCAGATCCCTGTAGCCGAGCTGGCCGGTGAAACGCCGGAGTATGTGCTGGTGGGCAGCCACTATGACTCCTGGGATTATGGTGTGACGGATAATGCCACCGGGAATGCCGCTGTGTTGGAACTGGCACGGGTACTGTCCCAGAAGCAGCTGCGGCGGGGTGTCAAAATCGCGTGGTGGCCGGCCCACTCCAACGGACGGTATGCCGGGAGCACTTGGTACTGCGATGAGCAGTTTGAGGACCTGGATGCCCGTTGTGTGGCGCTGGTCAACATGGACTCTCCCGGCTGTATGGGGAGCGCAGGAGATCGGGTTTTCCACGTCCGGTGTGGCAGGGGATACCCTTGGGGGATATCCTGCGTCGGTGCACCGGGCAGGCTGAGGTGGTGATCCGCCCGCTGGGGCGGGATCAGACCTGTCATTTTTCGGGCCGCGCATTCCCATCCAGGTGTCCTTTGACTTTTTATCAGGCGCCGCCAACCGTGGCCGCTGGCACTGTGCAGGCAGCGGCGGAGGCTGGTGGTGGCATTCCGTGGAGGATACCATGGATAAGGTGGCCCCCCAGCTTCTGATGAGGGATACACGGGTGCTGGTGGAGCTGGTAAAAGAGTTTGCCGATGAAGCGCATCTTCCCTTTGACGCGGCAGGGTGTCTGGCGCAAATGAGAGATACTGTGGCAGACATCCGGACCCATTGCGGCGATGACTTTGATTTCGCTCCTGTAGAACGGGCACTGGAGAAGCTGGACAAGGCCTGTGCCGGGCGTATCTGCTTTTCCAGTGACAGACAGGCGAAAGGAGGCAGGAGGCCGGCTGACGAGACTGCTGTGCAGTGCCTGTGATGAATATCACTTTGACAACACATTTGCAGTGGGCCTGCTGCCCGGTCTGCAGCTGGTCAGGGGGCAAGCACCGCAACGACCTGCCACCTCAGGAATTTTTGTATTGGCGGACAGCCTTCCGCCGGCAGGTGAACCGCTTTGTATCTGAGTGCACAAGCATTGTCCAAGCACTGAACAGCGACGCGGACAGTGTGGTATGATAGAGAAAGGGGATATGGATTATGCAGACCAATATCAAAGAGTATGACGAATCGTTTGATCTTTACCCAGGCACTCCAAAAAGAAGGGCACCAAGGAATATGGTTTTTTATTCATTTGGCCCAGCAGGGCCAACGGTTCATGGGTGAATATTCCCATTATGCTGGGCGCGGTGGGCGCCCAGGACGGTCCCACGTTGGTGGTGGATGCCTGCAACCACGGCGACGAGTATGAGGGTACTGAGGGAATTATCAAGACCTTTGAGGGCTGGATGTATCCAAGATGAAGGGAAGCTTCATTGGAATCCCTGCCCTGAATGCAGAGGCCTTTGCCGAAATGAAGCGCTATAATACCCTGGACTTTGTGCCCCAGGATCTGAATCGCATCTATCCGGGCGGAACCGGCCCCATGACGGCTTATGTGTGCAGCTGGTACTGTGAGAACATCATCAAGAAGGCTGACGCGGTGATCTGCATCCACGGCGGCGGCAACAGCGAGTATCTGGAGCCTGTTGTGCTGTACTGCGGAGAGGAGTCTCCTGTGGCGTATAAGTCCCGTGAAATGGCCCAGTGCTTTGGCTTTAAGGTCTTGTGGAAGAACACCCGCTACGCGGAGAACAGCGGGAATTGAGGATGAGTATGCCTATCAGATGGGCATTCCCTGCATTACACCCGAGATCGGCGGACAGTGCACCCGCATGTATCAGCGGGATGAGCACAAGCAGATGTTGGAGACCGGAATTCGCAATGTGATGACCCTGCTGGGGATTCTGGAGGGCAGCGTGCCCGCCAATGAGGGCGTACACCACTATGACATTGATTATATCTATAACCGCAACGGCGGGATTCATGTGCCTGTGAAGAAGGCAATGGATTCTGTGCGTAAGGGCGACACGCTTTCCATCATTACGAACCTGTTCGGAGAGGAAGTGGATCGGGTCATTGCTCCCTTTGACGGTGTGGTCATCGGGTACTGGACATATTCTGTCTGTCCTCCTCATGGCTGGGTATACATGGTTGGCAAGCCTGTGGATGGGGAGTAAAGCGCCCAGATCCATGCATCCTGCAAATCGAAGTGCCAGTTGAGTATCCTAGATACGAACAGGGCAGAAGCAGAGTGGGCTGTACATGGCCTGCAGAAATGAAAAAAGGGCACCCTTTGGATGCCCCAGTCTGTCGAAAAAAGTCCAGCGAAAGCTGGGCTTTTCGTTTGTAAACGGGAAAAAATGAGTGGTGAGGGATGCTGAAACGGGGGAAAAAAAATGGGGCACAATGACCGGGTGTCTGGACATGCTGACAGCCAGCTTAGCTGGTGGTTTTGACTTGAGCTTATGCAATCAACAGCTTCTTATTGTTGGATATGCCGCATTTAGGACAAAGCATCGTCTATCAACTCCTTACATTTACCGGGATTTATACATACTGTTTCAATTGTGTCAGTTTCTCGTCGATTGCTTTCTTCAATTGCTTTCCAAAATCCTCTAATGCTCCATTGACTTCGCGTTCAACATCCTCTTGAACATCTATGAACTTGCTCGAAAATAGAACCATTCAAATCATCCATATATTCTTCTACAGCATCATTGAATCCAGAAATTTCCCAGACTTTCTTATATTTTGTTCTACCGAATAATCCCTCACCATCATATTCTTCATAATCGTCATAGTCCATACGGTCAATATACCAGCTTAAACTAGTGTATTGCTCCATTTCACGCAGATCGCCAATAATCCCCCGAGTGCGTACTGCGTTCATCAAATTTCAGCAGACACTCAATCGCCCAATCTTTCGTCGAGGGATATACCGAAAACTCCTGCCACGCCTGCGGGACAGCTTCTCCCCAGAAGCATATTGATTTCGACTCGGGCATCTGCTAGCAGTTTTTCTCACCTGCTGATTATATCCATAGTAAATGCTGTCCGCTGTATCTGTGCAAGTATAATACGGACGCAAACGCTTTTTACTTTATATTCCACAAAGATTTTCTTCAGCACTGGCCGGTAAGCCGTTTCCGAATAACATAAACGGCGAAATTCATCTCTTGCCGCCGATTTTGCTGCGCTCTTAGACGAATATCGTCTATACTCAATGCTTCCTCGCGGTATCGGAATATCAAAATCATCCACATTGAAATCCAGCTTAGAGGACTCTACTTCACTAACCTCAATCGCTTTCAGTTCACGATCCAATTTGCGCACAACGGTCTGTGCGCCTGCAATTCCGTGCCCGCTGTACTGCCCGTGCTGATGATCTCCAACGCGCCCTCCGGGCAGTCCTTCAAAAACTTTCTCCATTACCAACCTATGTATACACCCATTCGTTTTTTCTTTCTTTTTTATCATGCTTACTCATTTGTCTTTTTCTAAAAATAGTTTTTCTACAAAAACAGTTATATTAGAAATCACATAATGATACACACATTTTACGATAATATATTTCAATTCTATGCAAAGATTACGAGAAACATATTCACCGATGTATTGATGTATAATGAATCCACTCGGTTATAATTATTATATTCCACAAACTATATAAATACAAAATATTCTTTTTGATTTTCTATAAACTGCACAAAATTATCTTCCTTATTTGACACCCCGTTGGGGTACAATTGGGGCCAGAGCGCCTGTCCATATCCCTCCAAACCTTTCAAAATACAAAAAACCGCTGATTTCTTACGAAATCAGCGGTTAAACGTGGTTGCGGGGACAGGACTTGAACCTGCGGCCTCCGGGTTATGAGCCCGACGAGCTACCAACTGCTCTACCCCGCGATATTCATTTCTCACTCCGTCAGCGAAGCTTCACTTCAGAGTGCTTATATATAATATCATGCAGGGTGCAGATTGTCAATAGGTATTTTAAAAAAAAAATTTACTTTTTCTGTTCACGCCCTCTGTGTGGCTCCTGTCCTGCCCGTCACCGAAGCGTCAGTCTCGCGACAGGCCTTTTTCCCAGAATATCCGCGATACTGTCGATCAGCTGTTCCCCAGTCCTCCTCGCTTCCCTCGGTCTGAAGAAAGCCGGTGCTCATATCGTTGACAAAAAGCGGCGCCGATGTCGATATAGCTGTCGTAATCCGGCTCATGATAGCCGTATTCCGTGCCGAGCAGCACGATTTCGTCGCATTCATCGCCCTGCAGATGCGCCATCGCTACATTGAGAAAGCCGTTTTCCGCCATCGAGTCATCATCATCCGGCGCAGACCATGCACGCACCCACTCTTCGTCCCCGTCCTCGTTGAACAGGCCGTCCCGATAGTAATCCAGTTCTCTACGAATGCTCTGCTTGAGGAAATCCCGTTCCATATCACTCACCCCTTGTCTGAATTCCGTTATGCACTTTCATTATACGCACACAGGGCGGCCTTGGCAAGAGAGTGACGAAAAAACACAGCTTCGCGGCAATCTCAGATGAAATACTCGACCGTCCTGTCCTCGGTCAGCTCGGTGTCCATATTGAACAGCAGGATGGCCTCCCGGGTATCGAAGGGCCCGAGCGAATAGACGCTGATCTCCTCCCGCTCGAAATAGTGAACGGGAACGATACGGTTATAGGAGCAGGGATGCTCATCGGTGACGCGCAGCTCGGCGTTGTCGAACGGTCCCGTCATGGTAATACGGGTCGAACAGATAAACGTCCCCCCTCGATACGGGTCAGCAGCACATATAGTGCCAGCCCTCCAGGTCGAGCCGCACGACCGCCGCGCCGCCGCGCCGCAGAGCGTCCCGGAGCGGGCCGTTCTGGGAGAAGTTCACCTCCCGGCCGGACAGATAGCGGCTCGATACCGCCAGATGGCCGGTCTCGCCATAGCCGTTGAGCCAGTTGCTGAGGAACATCATCGCCATCCGCGAGGTGCCGCGCCTGCCCGTGCTGCCGTCCTCGCCGAAGCAGTCCAGACAGTACAGCATGATGTTCCGGGTCGCTCGGGCGGTATCTCGTCGCGGCGGAACAGATAGCTGACTGCATTGAGCATGCTCGTCGGGCCGCAGTCATATTCGGTCATCTGATAGCGCAGTGGATTGTCCATGACGTTCCCTCCTTTGTCTTTATCCCAGACTTGCGAGCGCGTAGCCGGCGTAGAGCGCCGCGCCGGTCACGAGCGCGTCCTCATCCACATCAAAGCCGCCGTTGTGGTTGGAAATGACCGTGTGCGGCTTGTCCGGTGCCCGTGCCGAGGTAGGCATAGGCGCCCGGCCTGTACAGCTCGAATTCCGCGAAGTTATCGCCGCTCAGCGACAGCTCGCGGTCGGTAACGACATGCCCCTCGCCGAGCAGACTGTCCGTGACAGCCGCCGCCTCACGGCACACCTCTGCGTCATTGATGAGCGCGGCGGCGAAGTCCGTCCAGACGATCTCGGCCGTGCCGCCGTAAATGGCGGCGATGCTGTCCGCCGTCTCGGATACCAGCCTGCGGATGCGGTCGCGGCTCTCCTGCGACACCGTGCGCGTCGTGCCCTCCATGACGGCGTGCTCCGCCACGGCGTTGTAGGTCGTGCCGGCGTTCAGGCAGCCGATGCCGATGATGACCGGCTCGGTCGGCGAGGTCATGCGCGTGACCAGTCCCTGCACCGCGACGACGATCTGGCTTGCGATATAGAGCGCGTCCGTGCCGAGGTGCGGCGTGGAGACATGGGTGGATTTACCGTGCACCTCGATGCGGAAATGGTCGACGGCGGCGTTGTTCAGACCCGGCTTGAGGCCGACCGTGCCGGATCTCAGATCGTGCGCGGTATGCAGGCCGAACACGCGCTCCGCGCCGTCCAGCACGCCCGCCGCGATGAACGGCTTTGCGCCCTGCCCGATCTCCTCTGCCGGCTGAAACACCAGCCGCACCTCGCCCCCGAAGGCGTCCCGGTGCTCCGCGAGGATCTTCGCACCGCCGAGCAGGCAGGCCGCGCGTGCGCATCATGGCCGCAGGCGTGCATGGCGCCGGGATTCTGCGAGCGGTACGCGCATTCATGCGTCTCCTCGATGGGGAGCGCGTCGATGTCCGCGCGCAGGACGACGGCTCTTCCGCCCTCCTTTTCGCCGCGCAGCGTGCCGAGCACGCCGGTCTCCCCGACACGGGTGTGCGGGATGCCGAGCCGGTCGAGCTCCTCTTCGATCCTCTGCGCGGTGCGGAATTCCTGCATGCTCAGCTCGGGATGCTGATGAAATTCCCCGGCGGATGGAAACGAGATAGTCGCGCGCCGCCTCCGCCGCTTTCCTTACGTCCATGATACGTCCTCCTTACTTTTTCGGCTTGATCTTCGTGCGCAGACCCTCCAGACGGTTCAGCGCGCCTCGAGCAGCGTCTCGTCCTTCTTCGCAAAATGCAGGCGGATGAGGTGGTTGACCGGCTCGCGGAAAAAGCTCGAGCCCGGGACCGCGCCCACGCCGACATAATGCGCCAGATCCTCGCAGAATTCGAGATCGCTCTCGTAACCGAACTCGGAAATGTCGAGCAGCACATAATACGCGCCCTCCGGGTCGGTGTGCGTGATGTTCAGCTCCGTCCAGGCCCTTTGAGGAACAGCTCCTTTTTATGGGTGTACTTGGCGAGCAGGTCGTCATAGTAGTCCGGCCCGAACTTCAGTCCGGTGACAACGGCCTCCTGAAGCGGCGCCGCCGCGCCGACCGTCAGAAAGTCGTGCACCTTTTTCGCGCGGTCGATGATGTTCGGCGGCGCGATGATGTAGCCGAGACGCCAGCCGGTGATCGAGTAGGTCTTGGACAGCGACGAGCACGACAGCGTGCGCTCCCACATGCCCGGCAGGGTCGCGAAGTAGGTATGCTTGTGCGGCGCGTAGACGATGTGCTCGTAGACCTCGTCGGTGATGACATAGGTATCGTGCTTTTCCGCGAGCGTCGCGATAAATTCCAGCTCCTCGCGCGTGAACACCTTGCCGCAGGGATTGGAGGGGTTGCACAGGATCATCGCCTTGGGGTGCTGGCGGAACGCATCCTCGAGGACGGCCGGGTCAAAATGGAAATCCGGCGGCACGAGCGGCACATAGATCGGCTCCGCGCCCGAGAGGATGGTATCCGCGCCGTAGTTTTCGTAAAACGGGGAAAAAACGATCACCTTATCGCCGGGGTCGGCGACCGTCATCATCGCCGCCATCATCGCCTCGGTGCTGCCGCAGGTCGTGACGATCTCGGTGTTCGGGTCGATCTTCCGGCCCATACAGCGCGACTGCTTGGCGGCGAGCGCCTCGCGAAAGTTCTGTGATCCCCAGGTGATGGAATACTGATGAAAAATCCTCATAGGCGACCTGCGCCATGCGGTCGAGGATCTCCTTCGGCGGTTCAAAGTCCGGGAAGCCCTGCGACAGGTTGACCGCGCCGTACTGCATGGAAACGCGCGTCATGCGGCGGATGACCGAGTCGGTGAAGCCGGCCGTGCGTTCGGATAAGCTCTGCATTTTATTTTCCTCCCCACAATGTAAGATTTCTGATCGTTCAGGATATGTTTTCGGGTCGAGCGCCGTCTTGATGCGGTTCATCACGGCGAATTTTCCTTCGGCGTCTCACGCAGGAAATACGGACGCTTGGAAATGCCGATGCCGTGCTCGCCCGAGCCACGCCGCCGCAGGCATAGGCCTGCGCGTAGGCCTTTTCCATGTTCTCGTGCAGCTCGCGCTCCCACGTTTCCGCGTCCCGTCCGTCACGCACCACGCAGAGGCGCACGTTGCCGTCTCCGCGTGGCCGAACGCGATCATGCGCATGCCGAGGACGCTTCCAGCTCGTTGATAAAGCGGACGAAATCCGCGGTGCGGCTGATGGGGACGACGATGTCGACCGGCTCCTGCTCGGAGACCGCCTCGACCGCCTTGACGAGCGCGCCGCGCACCTTCCAGATGTCCGCGGCCTGCGCCGCATCGCGCAGCACGACATAGTCGATCGCGCCGTTTGCGAGCGCGAGCGCACGCACCCGCTCCAGACTCGCCTCCACCTCGCTCTGATGTCCGTCGAACGTCAGCAGGATGTACGAGCCGGCGTCCGGCCGCGGATATTTTACGCCGGAAAACTCCTCGCCGAGCGCCACGACCTTGCGTTCCATGAACTCCACGGCGGTCGGGTTGGCGTCCGCCTGCAGGATCGTCAGCACGCTGCGGATGCCGGTCTGAAGGTCGGCATACGGCACGAGCACGCTCACGCTGGTCTCCGGTCTCGGCAGCAGCCGCAGCAGGCACTTCGTGATGACCGCGAGCGTGCCCTCCGAGCCGATGAGCAGATGCTTGAGCGACAGACCGCTCGCGTCCTTGACCTGCTTGCCGCCGACCTGCATCACCGTGCCGTCCGCCAGCACGACCTCCAGACCGCGCACATAATCGCGCGTCACGCCGTACTTGACCGCACGCATGCCGCCGGCGTTCGTGCTGATGTTGCCGCCGAAGTTCGACGCCTTTTCACCCGGGTCTGGCGGATAGAACAGACCGCGCCCTCGACATAGCTCTGGAAATCCTTCAGCAGGATGCCCGGCTCCACGGTCGCGGTCATGGTATCGCGGTCGAGCTCGAGAATGCGGTTCATGCGCGACACATCCAGGATGATGCCGCCATGCAGCGGGATCGTCGAGCCGACCAGATTGGTCCCCTGCCGCGCGGCGTGACCGGAATGCCGTTTTCATCGGCGTATCTGAGCACGCCGCTGACCTTCTTTCGGTCGAGCGCGAACACGAGTGCGTCCGCCGTGCCGGTTCTGCGTCCGAGCGCGTCGCTCTGGTATTCCGGCGGAATCTGTTCCGCAAAAGCAGGCGCGCCCGTCCGATGATGCCCGCAGAGCCTGTCTGTTGATTTGCATGGTCATTTCCTTCCTGTGGAAAGTGCCGCCGAAACGGCGGCACTGTACGGTTGCATTTTACTTGTCAGCGAGCAGATCCTGATCCCAGCCTGCCTTGATGAAGTAGCCGCCGAACTGATCGTTGAATACCGCCCGGTCTCGTCCGACTGGAAGGCCGCAATGACCTTTCTGTAGGTCTCGACCTTCGCCGGGTCGGATGATCCCGGTGCGATGATGAGGTTCCAGTATTCCTCAATGTCCAGCTTGTCGTCCTTGTAGATCGCGTCCTCGGTCTTGAGGCCGAAATCGAGGGGCATAGTTGCCGTTTACAACGCCTGCGGTCACATCCGCGAGCGTGGACGGGATAATGTTCGCCTTCAGCTCCTGATCTTGATCTGCTTGTTCTAGGTCTCGATGTCGTCAACGGTCGGGTTGATATCCGCGCCGTCCTTGCGCTTGATGAGGCCGGCAGCCTCCAGCACCTTTGAGCGCGCGGGTCGCCGTTGGTCGCGTCGTCCGATAGCGACGGTATCGCCGTCCTTGAGCTTCATCGGACCGATTCCCTCACCTTTGTCGGAGTACAGGTTGAGCGGAATGATGAAGGCTGCCGATGTTCTCGGATCTCGTAGCCGTAGTTGTCGATCTCGCTCTGGAGATAGATGCGGTGCTGGAAAAGGCGTTGAGGTCGATTCGCCGTTGGCGAGCGCATTGTTCGGGGTTACATAATCGGAAACTGTAATAATCTCGAGTGTCGATGCTCATCCGCGAAAGTTTTCCTTCGCCGGCGCCCAGATATCCTCGTAGATCGCGCCGACAACGCCGAGTTTTTACGGTGGTTCCTGTCGTTAAAGCGCCGGTCGCTCAGGTGCATCATTTGAAGCAGCTCGAAGAGCCGCATGCGGTCAGAGCGAGCGCGAGACCCGCGGCGGACAGGGAAAGTGCGATAATTTTTGAGCTTCATTGGGATTACCTCCGTTTATGATGTGAACTTTTTAATTAACTGATGCGAGGGCAGCGAAAGCTGATAATTGTCGTCATATCCGGCAGGAGGCGTCGAACTTCTCCTGCTCTCCGGGTGAGATGCAGCTCGATGATGTGCGCGATGCCGCGTGACCCACGATCGCCGGACGCTCGCATATCGTGCTGACCGCCGGACCGTTCGGCCAGCGATGAGACCGAAAGGACGCGGTTCTCAGCAGAAGATGGCGCGGACGACCTCCGCAGATGCGCAAGCCGCCGATACCGAACTCGGTGTTCCCTTTGCCGCGCAGGATGCATGCCCAGCCGCCCTCGCGCCTCGCATCGGCGAGGGCATCGAGGTCGAGCGCTTCCGAACGTGTCCGGTACTAGCAATACGTAACTGAACGAAGTGCTACCGA
>VOFK01001652.1_pt1 | contig 25529 bp, 43 predicted proteins | sample 5384121 | NCBI WGS metagenome assembly VOFK01 (sample SAMN12384730, study PRJNA508395) | human gut metagenome | isolation source: healthy gut J | host: Homo sapiens | reverse complement strand
TGTTGTACTTCGTTCAGTTACGTATTGCTTTGATAGAGAACTGCGAGACAAAATCATCGTTATGACTTAAAACAAAATGATATTCGACAGGAAATCAATGAAATCATGAAAAAGGCTTTCAGACGAGCAGCCGAAAATGTGCTTGCCGGATTCAAAGATGATATTGTCAAGTGTTGGAGCCGTTTGATATTTACCGCATTTGCTTCGCATCAGGCAAAGTGTTTGCCGAAACAAATCACGGTGGAGTATACGCTCCGTCTGCGGCTTTACGAAATGGAGCAGAGGCTGGACAGCAACTTTTTGTCCGAATATCAAACTCGGATATTATCAATCTGAGAAAAGTCAAAAGGTTTTTTAAGCTTTGCAGGAACAATTTGTGTTACAAAATTCAGGAACATGTTTCAAGGCGTTTTGTCGCCAAAATTATTAGGAATATGAGGTGGTAAAAATGAAAAAAAAAGATGATGATTCAGCGTGGGCTTCTCCGGATTCCCTCTCGGCATTGCTATCGGTTTTGTAATAACTGTGATTATATCAATGTGCATAGGAGATGGTTCGTTCTCTATCCTGTCAACCCTGAGCTTGTTGATAATGAAAAATGAATTAAACGCAGTTATTCTTCAAACAATTCTCACAGAATTTTGGGTACAGGCTTTGCAATGGCTTCCGTTATTTGGGAAATTGATTCGTGGAGCCTTGCAAAACAAAGCGAACCCCACTTTCCATTGCCTGTGTTACGATGTTTCCGATTGCTATATTACGAATTGGATGAAGCATAATGCCATTGGTATTCTTTCATATGTAGGAACAGATTTAGCCGCCTACCGCAAGACCGACCTGCTGGACGCCATTGCCAGCAGGGGCGTGCTGGCCTGTGAGACCATCGGTCTGACACCCGCCGCTGCTGGTCGTCAGCGGGCAAACGCGAATACTTGCAGCTACTCTGGTGCAGACATTTGCTGAACATGTTTGATGTGCGGCATCGGTCATCAACGCCTTGCCGAAGGTTCCCGAGGCCAGAGTTGATCACGAGACTCAAAGCGTCTGACAGGCCGTGTCATCGGCATCAATCCTGGAGCCATGCGACCACGAGGCCACCAAAAGCAACGATGGTACGCTGTGGAAGATGAGCAGCGGCCGCCTTGCCACGGTAGAAAACGCCAGCCGCGCCGCCGATATGGGCGTTGACTTATCGTGCTGACCGGCAACCCTGGCAACGGCGTCAGCAACGAATTGATCGTTGAATCGTTAAAAGATATTTCTGCCGCCGTTGGCGACCGCGTGATGCTGGCTGCCGGCAAGATGCATGCCTCCGGCGTAGCAGGGGAAGGCGGGGAAAAATCATGACCCCCGCCGACGCCGAGGCCCTTTATTGCAGCTGGCGCGGATATCATTCTGCTGCCCGCACCGGGCACCGTACCGGGCATCACGCACAGGACTATGCCCATGATTGATCGAAAGTACACGCACACGGTAAACTGGCGCTGACAGCCATCGGAACTTCTCAGGAAAGGCGCCGGACACCGCCACGATTCCGTCAAATTGCGCTGATGTGCAAGATGGTCGGTGCGGATATCCACCACATCGGTGACACCGGCGTGCCTGGTATGGCCTTGCCGCAAAATATCATGGCGTATTCGATTGCCATTCGCGGTGAGCGCCACACTTACCATAAAATGGCGCAATCCATCAACCGTTGAAAAAAAACTGTTTACACAAAAGCCCTTCGCAGAAGATCGGTTCTGCGAAGGGCTTTTTTCGTTACTGTAGATTTTATAGTAGTCAGATTGTCCGTCATACCGTGTTTTTTCCTGTTAGCTTGTCGATCATATTCAACTGATCTTTATCATAGCAATGGCCGCTTCGTTTTTTTCTCGGCGTTCCAGTCCTGCTTGAGCAGCAACAGCCCGCGGTAATCAGTCCTCGGTGCGTTTCATGCACTCACGCAGCAGATCAATTTCATCCGGCGTCAGAGAAAGACCGATCGTCTCCGAATGCCTCATGGCATCGGAGCCTGCTTTTTGTTACCAAAGAATCCCATACCAAACACCGCTCATTTCTTCACCTTTGTGATCCATTTAACAGCATACACAATGATTGCCGCCGGAACCACGATTTGAATCAACAGGGCAAATCAATACCGACAAAAAGCGAGGTCGTAACGGGATCAGTGTCCCGATGATCATACGGCTGATTATATGCCAAAGCCATATAAATACCATCAGCGCAATAATCGTGATCAGGATTTTTATTATCGCATCCTTGCTCATGATGCCAACTCCTTTTTATTTATCATACCAGATTTCCTGTAAAATTGCAAGCATCGTCCATACGAATTTGGCTTACTTGCGCCGATCTCGCAGCAGCGGATACACCGATACAAAGGACGCGTGTCTTTACCGCAATGGGATCGCAGCAGACACCATCCGCAGGTCCGCAAAAAGCGGTTAACAGACTGAACACAAACCACACGAACCATGCACAACACAAACACGCAAACCATGCGTTAAAAAATGCAAGTGACAGTTAACCATGCAAGACGCCAAAATCGCAACAACGCCTTCCCTGCGTTTCGCTAAACTGTAATTTAGCGAAGTTATAGAAACAGGGAGAAGCGCCCGCCCTTTTGCTCACCTTTCTGTTGCCGCCTCCGCCTTGGCTGTTTTGTATGAATATTCATGTACTTGCGTTTTCTGTACGCACTGTAATATGCGTGATGGTTTGCATTTCTTATAAGTTTGTGAAATTGACGCCTGCCGCCTATCTGTGCTACAATAAAAAACGGAATCAGCATTTCTGCATGATTCCGCACTCTGATTTTATATTTTGAGGTTTGCTCGTGAGCAGTTATATTGATGTGGCCCATCCGGAGCGTCACGCGCCGTATCTGGACATTCCCGATGATGTAATTGAATATCTTCACTATCTGGATTTTGTAAAGCTGCGCTCCCCGCGCACTGTCAACGGATACTATCTTGACCTGCGCGGCTTTTTCCGCTTTATGATGCAGCGCTGGCAGCGCGTGGCCGATACCACGCCGCCCGATGAAATCACGCTGACCGGCATCACCACCGCCGATATTGCGCAGATTACCAAAAGAGACATCTTTGACTATCTGGATCACGCCCGCAACGCGGACAACGGCCCCAAGGCCCGCGCCCGCAAGCTGAGCTCGCTGAGGGGCTTTTTCCACTATATGTGTACGCAGGTCAACAAGCTGACAACCAACCCCACGGAAAACATCAGCCTCGGCACACCCCCAAAAGGCGCTGCCAAAATACCTGACCGAGAACCGAGGCCGTCACCTTGCTGAGCCATATACAAAGTGATTTCTACACGCGGGATTATTGCATTATAACGCTGTTTTTGAATTGTGGTATGCGGTTGGCCGAGCTGGTCACGATCAACATGGGCGATTTCCGCGATGACACCATCCGCATAACCGGCAAAGGCAATAAAGAGCGGCTCGTCTATCTGAACAACGCCTGTCTGGACGCCCTGCAGCGCTACCGGAAGGACCGCGCTTCCCTGCCGAATCTTGTAGACAAGGGATGCACTGTTTATCTCCAGCCGCACCGGCAAGCGGCTTTCGGCGCGCCGGGTCGAGCAGATCGTAGCCCGCTGCCTGCAAAGTGCCGGTTTGAGCGGCCGCGGATTTTCCCCGCATAAGCTGCGCCATACCGCCGCCACGCTTATGTATCAGGGCGGCGTTGATATGCTGGCGCTGAAAGAAATATTAGGGCACGAAAATGTCTCTACCACGCAGATCTACACCCACATCAACCGCGAACAGCTGAAAAAAGCCGTTGCTGCTTCCCCGCTGGCCAGCCAGAAGTATGTGGAGGAAAAGCCCTCATCGCCCGCTGCCGGCAGCGAGGACGAGGACACCCCCGACAGCACTGACGGCCGCTGACAAAACTATTGCAGCCGCAAAAACGGCTCAAAAGCCGCCGCACGGTCCCCGGCGTTTCCCTTTGTGGCGCGCCCCTGCGCGGCACAGAACAGCTGTGCAGCCAACTGCGCCGACCACCCGGCCAGCCACAGACACAACAGCAGCATAGCAACATCCGATACAGCTGTATCGCGGCGGTAGTGCAGCAGTCCTGCCGCGCCGTCAGCCGCTGCCACGGAGGCCGCACAGAAGCCGAGAAATCCCCCGCGCACCGCAAAAAGCAGCACCAGCAGGCCAATGCCCCAGATGCAGAACCCGCACAAAAGCACTGCGCAAAGCTGCAATGCCCCCACCGCAAACCGCGTCCCGAAAGCCGCCGCAAAAGCTGTGCCTTCGGGGCTTTCTGTGTACCAGGCTGCCAGCTGCTGCCCCAGTGCCGTGGTGCCGTCCCGGCCCAGCCATATGCCCGGCAGATACCCGGCAAGAAATGCTGCGCCAAGCCAGACAACGCAGTCCGGCTGCCGCCCCGACACGGTTTTACGCTTCGACTCCTTGGTTCGCAGCTGCGGCAGCGCAGGCAGACGCAGTGCCGTCCGAGCCGCCCGCATCAGCGGTTTGTCCGCAGGGCTGTCACTGCACTGCCCAGCAGACCTCCCAGCAGCAGAGCAATCGGTAGCATCACATTACTGCCCTGCCAGTTTACCTCTCCGCCCGCGAGCAGTGATGCCCCCAGCAGACAAGCCGTAAAACACACCGCAGCCCAGCCCGCACAGAAGCAGCTTCTCCCCTGCACTGATGCGACAGAACTGCTGCGGATACTGCCGCCCCCGCTGCAGCTGCCATACAGGCCATCGGCCGCACGAGGCCCAGCGGCAGCGCCGTATGCGTCAGCAAAAACGCACACACCGCCAACAGCAGCATACAGCTTCCCCACACCGCAGCCAAAGGCAGCCAACAGCACAGCAAAGCCGTTGTCTTTCGGCGCGCCGCTCTGGGCGGCTTGCGCAGATTTTTTCCAGCCATAAAAAACGCCCCCTTGCACAGTCAACACTATGCAGGGGCGTGTGTATTATGCCTGCTTACTTCTTGACAGGGCAGACTTGCTGTCCTTGCCGGTGTCCAGCTTCTCCACAGAAGAAATTGCAGAGCGGCGGAAGCGGATCTTGGTGCGGTCGCTGCCGGTCTCGATAACGAGGGTGTCATCCTTTGTCGGCGATGGCGCAGACAATGCCAACAATACCGCCGATGGTGGTGACCTTGTCGCCGATCTCAATGGAGTTGCGCATGGCAGCATCCTTCTTGTCCTGACGCTTCTGCGGCAGGTAGATCAGAACGATCATAAAGACGATAATCAGAACCATCGGCAGGAAGCTGATCAGCATCTCTGCGGTAGTGGCCGTGCCGGCAGCGGCATTCAAAAACTGGATCATAGCAAGTATACTCCTTAAAAATAACGATTTCTTCTATTATACCGAATCAGTGTGCATTGTGCAAGCGTTTTGTCAAAAAAATCAGATGCGGGTGTCAAGTTTATGCACATAAGTATCGTGGAACTGCTGGAAGGTGCCGTTGTCCAGCGCCTCGCGGATGCACTCCATCAGGTGATTGTAGAAATACAGGTTGTGCATAACCGCCAGACGCATGCCCAGCAGCTCGTCCGCCTTCTGCAGGTGGCGGATGTAGGCGCGGGAGAAATTGCGGCAGACCGGGCAGTCGCAGTGCGGGTCGATAGGCGATTCATCGCGCTCATACTTCAGATTTTTGATGTTGATGACGCCGTCCCAAGTAAACAGATGGCCGTGGCGGGCGTTGCGGCTGGGCATAACACAGTCAAACAGATCCACACCGCGGGAGACGGCCTCGATGATGTTGCCGGGAGTGCCGACGCCCATCAGGTAACGGATCTTTGTCCTTGGGCAAACGGCTCCACCGCCTGAGATGATGTGGTACATTACCTCTGCGCAGGCTCACCCACAGCCAGGCCGCCGATGGCGTAGCCGTCCAAGTCCAGCTCGGCGATCTGCTTCATGTGCTCCACGCGCAGGTCGGTCGAAGGTGCAGCCCTGATTGATGCCGAAGAGCAGCTGGTCGGGGTTGACGGAGATGCCTTCATGCTTCAGGCGGGCCATTTCAATCTTTACAGCGCTTGAGCCAGCGGGTGGTGCGCTCGCAGCTGGCTTTGGATAATCGTGCTGGCGCGGGGTTCTTCGACGCACTCATCAAAGGCCATGGCGATGGTGGAACCAAGATTTGCCTGAATCTGCATGCTCTCCTCGGGCCCATAAAGATGCGGTGGCCGTCCAGATGAGAGGCAACGTCACGCCCTCTTCGGTGATCTTCCGGAGCTTGGCCAGGCTGAACACCTGGAATCCGCCGCTGTCGGTCAGGATGGGGCCGTTCCAGCGGGTAAACTTGTGCAGGCCGCCCATGTCAGCCACCAGCTGATCACCGGGGCGCAGGTGCAGGTGGTAGGTGTTGCAGAGCATTACCTGGGTGCCGATCTGCTGCAGATCCTGCGCGGACAGGCCGCCCTTGATGGCACCGGCGGTGGCAACGTTCTGAAAAGCAGGGGTCGCACCGTGCCGTGCACGGTTGAACTCACCCCGCCGGGCGTTGTGCTCCTGCTTGAGCAGGGTGTAGGTCGTCAAAGAAGGCATAGATTTTTGTTCCTTTTGAATGCACGGAAAACAGCCGTGCGATGCTTCATGAAAAAGCCCGATCAGGCTCATCAACAACAGAATAGCGGGAAACAATAATCAAAGAATCAGCATCGCATCGCCAAAAGAGAAGAATCGATAACGTTCTCAACAGCCACCTTATAGGCGGCCATCGTCTTTTCGTAGCCATACAGCGCCGACACCAGCATGATGAGGGTGCTTTCCGGCAGGTGGAAGTTGGTGATAAGGCCGTCGATGCAATGGAACTTGACCCCTGGGTACAGGAAAATAGAAGTGTTGCCGCTGCAGGCCTTGATCTCGCCATATTTAGCGGCGACTGCTTCCAGTGTGCGGCAGCTGGTGGTGCCCACGGCGATGACACGGTGACCGGCAGCCTTGGTATCGCGGATTACCTGCGCCGTTTTTCGTCGATGACAGTACCATTCGCTGTGCATTTTGTGATCCGTGATCTCGTCCTCCTGCACAGGGCGGAAGGTGCCCAGACCCACATGCAGAGTCACTTCGGCAATGTTCACGCCTTTGGCGCGGATGGTATCCATCAGCTTCCGGGGTGAAGTGCAGGCCTGCCGTGGGTGCAGCAGCGCTGCCAAGCTCCTTGGCATAGACCGTCTGATACTGGCTCTGATCTTCCAACTGCTTGGTGATGTAGGGCGGCAGCGGCATCTTGCCAAATTCATCCAGTTTTTCATAAAAAAGTCTCGGTATCATAATAGAATGTAACGTACTTGTTGCCGTCCTCCATGGTCTCGTCCACCACAGCGGTCAGACTGCCGTCACCAAAACTCACCTTGGTGCCGGGCTGCATCCGCTTGCCAGGCTTTGCAAAGCACTCCCACTGGTCTCCCTTGACCTGCCGCAGCAAAAGCAGCTCACAACTCACCGGTGGGCTGCTTGATGCCCACGATGCGGGCGGGCAGCACCTTGGAGTTGTTCACCACCAGCAGGTCGCCGGGCTCCAGAAAATCCGGCAGATCCCGGAATACCTTGTGCTGGATGCTGTCATCCTTTTGGCTCAGGACCATCAGGCGTGCCGCATCTCAAATGGGGTCACGAGCAGGTTCCTGTGCAATGAGCTCTTTGGGTAAATCGTACCAAAAATCTTTTTTTAACATACTGTGCATTTGCCTTTCCGATGATTGACACGGACAACCGTATCAATGATATTATAGAATCTGTATAAACAGTATCTATTATATTGCATCGCTGTCCGGTTTGCAAGCCGTGAATCTATGTAATAGACAATATTTATTGAGTTCGCTTTCTTGAACGAAAGGTAAGGTGCTGGAAATGGAAAGACAGTATAAAGTGGGTATCGTAGGCGTGCAACTGGTATGGTGGGTCAGCGTTTTTTGTTACGCTGCGGGAGAATCACCCCTGGTTCAAACTGACCACGCTGGCCGCTTCCGGCCGCAGCGCCGGCAAGACCTATGAGGAAGCTGTCGGTCCCCGCTGGGGCCATGACCTCCCCATGCCGGAAAGTGTCAAGAAGATGGTGTTTTGGATGCATCCAACGTGGAAGAAGTCGCTTCTCAGGTCGATTTTATCTTCTGTGCCGTTAACATGCCCAAAGCTGAGATCAAGGCGCTGGAAGAGGCTTACGCAAAGGCAGAGTGCCCGGTCGTCTCCAACAACAGTGCGAACCGCGGCACCCCGGATGTGCCGATGGTGGTGCCGGAGATCAACGCCGACCACATCGAGATCATCCCGGCCCAGCGCAAGCGTCTGGGCACCAAGCGCGGCTTTATTGCAGTCAAGTCCAACTGCAGCTTGCAGAGCTACGTTCCCGCCCTGCACCCGTTGATGAAGGATTTTGGCGTCAGCAAGGCTCTGGTGTGCACCTATCAGGCCATTTCCGGTGCAGGCAAGACCTTTGACCGGATGCCCGAGATCATAGATAACGTGATCCCCTACATCGGCGGTGAGGAGGAGAAGAGCGAGCGCGAGCCGCTGAAGCTGTGGGGCCACATCGAGGGCGACCATATCGTGAACGCCGAAAAGCCGGTGATCACCGCACAGTGCTTCCGCGTGCCTGTCTTTCCGACGGCCACACCGCTGCCGTGTTTGTAAGGCTTTGAGAAAAAGCCCACCAAGGGAGCAGATGTTGGAAGCTTGGGCGAACTTCCGCGGCCCTGCACAGGAGCTTGGAGAACCTGCCCAGTGCACCCCTAAGCAGTTCCTGCATTACTTCACTGAGCCCGATCGTCCTCAGCCCAAGCTGGATCGCAACACCGAGAACGGCATGGCTGTCTCCATCGGCCGCCTGCGGGAGGACACTCTGTTTGACTACAAGTTTGCCTGCATGAGCCACAACACCCTGCGCGGTGCTGCCGGCGGTGCTGTGCTGCTGGCAGAGCTGCTGGCAGCAAAGGGCTATATCGACTAATGCCTGTATTTTTGCGCGATAGCGCAGACAAAGGAGTTTTTAGGCTATGAAGAAGCCTGTCTTTACCGGTGCGGGTGTTGCCACATCATCACCCCGATGTACGAGGACGGAAGCATCAACTTTTTGACGAGTTGGGCCGCATTATCGAGGATCAGATCGCCCGCCATACCGATGCCATCATCATCTGCGGCACCACCGGCGAGTGTTCTACCATGACCGACGAGGAGCAGCTGGCCGCCATCAAGTTCACCGTGGATACGGTCAATCACCGCGTACCGGTCATTGCCGGTGCCGGTTCGAACGATACCGACCACGGCCATCGCACTGGCCGCAAAGTCTGCCGCCTGCGGCGCAGACGCTCTGCTGCTGGTCACTCCCTATTACAACAAGACCACGCAGGCTGGTCTGGTTGCTCACTTTACCGCCATGGCTGAGGCCGGCGGCATCCCGGTGATCCTGTACAATGTGCCCCTCCCGCACGGGCCGAACATTGCCCCCGAGACTGCTCTGGAACTGAGCAAGCACCCTCGCTGATCAACGGCATCAAGGAAGCCCGGCAACATTTCGCAGGTGGCCAAGGTGGCCGCAGCCTGCGGTGACGAGCCTGAACATCTACTCCGGCAACGATGACCAGGTTGTTCCCCTGCTGGCGCTGGGCGGCAAAGGGCGTTATCAGCGTGGTGTCCAACGTAGCGCCGGAACTGGTGCCCATGACATCTGCGCCAGGCTGGTTTGACGGCGATACCGCCGAGCCTGTCCATGCAGCTGGGCGCTCAAAGCTCATCAAGGCCCTGTTTGCCGATGTGAACCCCATCCCCGTCAAGTGGGCAATGAACCGTTTGGGCTGGCAGGCTGGCGACTGCCGCCTGCCGCTGGTAGCGCCGTCTGCCGCTGTGCAGGCACAGTTGGAGAATGCAATGCAGGAATTCGGCCTGCTGAAATAATTTCACAGCCGACCCACTGCAACCGGCGGGTCGGCTTTTTGCTTTTTGACACGAAAGGAACTGTAACAATGACGGATATCATCATTCAGGGCATTTATGGCCGTATGGGGGCCGTGCTCTGCTGGAAAAAATCGCCGTGCGCAACGATTGCCGCATTGTCGCGGGTGTGGACCGTGAAGCCGGAAAGATTGGCGAAATCCCTGTCTACGCCGGGTTTGACGCACTGCCCTGCAAGGGCGTAATCATTGATTTTTCCTCTCCCGCCGGGGCGGTCACAGCCGCGCAGTACGGTGCTGAGCACGGTCTGCCCTGCGTCATCTGCTCCACCGGTCTTTCCAAGGAGGATGAGGCCGTGCTGGAAGCCGCCAGCGCAAAAACGCCGGTGTTCCGCAGCGCCAATATGTCGGTGGGTGTGAATGTGCTGATTGAGCTGGCACGCCAGGCCACAAAGATTCTGGGCGGCGAGTTCGACATTGAAATCGTTGAGAAGCACCACCACAACAAGCTGGACGCCCCCAGCGGCACGGCACTGATGATTGCCGATGCCATCAACGCCGAGGCGGGCGGCCGCTATGAATACGTCTATGACCGCACGCAGGTGCGCCAGAAGCGCGGTGCGCAGGAGCTGGGCATCAGCTCTATCCGCGGCGGCGGCATCGTTGGCGGCAGCACGATGTGCTGTTCTGCGGACCGGACGAGGTTGTGACCCTGAGCCACAGCGCGGGCAGCCGCGGCGTATTCGCCGATGGTGCCGTGCAGGCGGCGCTCTACATTGCCGCCCTGACCCCCGGCTACTACACCATGACTGATTTGCTGCGAGGTAAGCTCGTATGCGAATGAGAGGCAACGATATTGCCGCCTGTCTGGTAATTGCGCTGGGCGTTGGCGGTGTTCTGGCGGGTTCACTGCTTGGCGGGCCATCCTTCACCACACTGCCCGCCGTTGACCCCCGCCGCCGGTCTCCGTAGACGTGCCCACGCCTACCGCCGAGCCTGAACCCACACCGGAGCCCACCCCCATGGTCGAAACCGTGCGTTTTTCCGCCACCGGTGACGATTTAATTCATGACGGCATCTTTCTGCAGGCAAGGCAGCGCGGCGGTGACCACTATGACTTTGATTTTGCCTATGAGGAGATGCGGGACTTCTACACCCAGTTTGACGTGAACTGGCTCAATCAGGAAACCCTTGTCAATGACCAGTTTGACGCCAGCGGCTACCCGATGTTCTCCACCCCCCGGCTCCATCACCGACACGCTGTACAATCTCGGATTCCGGGTGTTCAGCCTGTCCAACAATCACAGCTATGACAAGGGTGCTGCGGGCATTGAGGCTTCGCTGGAGCACTGGGCCTCGATGCCGGAGGACGTTGCCTACATGGGCTTCTACAATCTGGACACCTATGACGATTATGTCTATCAGACCGTCAACGGCATCACTTTCGGCTATCTTTCCTACACCGAGCACACCAACGGCCTGCCCACGCCCTCCGGCGCTGTGCACGGCGTTGTTTATCTGGATGACCACGAGACGATTGCCAAGCAGATTGCCGCTATGCGCCCCAACTGTGATGTGCTTGTAGTCAGCGCCCATATGGGCACCGAAGGCTCGCACGAGGTCAACGATTTCAGAAATCGACCGCCCAGTGGGCTGGCCGATCAGGGCGTTGACCTGATTATCGGCACCCATCCCCACGTGGTGCAGAACGCCGAATGGTTGACCGGCGCAAACGGCAACACCACCTTTGTGGTCTACAGCCTTGGCAACTTCATCAACGCGCAGTCCTCCCGGGATAACGTGATTGGTGCCATTCTGGACATAACCTTCCAGAAAACCACCCCAGCCCGACGGCAGCACCAGCCTTGCCATGCTGGACCCCAAGCTGCACTGCGTCATCAGCCAGTACGAGGCCGGGTATAAAAACATCCGCGTTATCCCCTACAGCCAATATACCGATGAGCTGGGCGCGGCGCACGGGGAATTTACCCTCTCCCGCGAGTACATCGAGAGCGTGCTCCGCAATTCTATTGACGAGCAGTTTATAACGTTAGAGTAACAGAAAGGAAGCCCTGTTTATGTACGGTGTCAGCAAAATCAGCAGCGAGCAGAACATTATGCTCACCACCTTTCCCGGTGCGCAGTACAGCGCGCAAAGTCTGGCCGAGCACCTGAATGTATTTGCACAGGCGGGCATTGTGGTGGATATGATTTGCCAGAGGGTGCGCCCGCGGTGCGGCGGTGGATTTCAGCTTCACCACCAGCTACGATAACTTTTGCCGCGGTTATGAAGGCCCTGCCGCCGCCGCCAAGACCAATCCTCCGCTTGTTTCCGGCGGGTACAGCAAGATCAACCTGTTCGGTGAGGAGATGGTCACCAGCTGCGGCGTGGCCGCCCGCGCACTGGCTGCGCTGGCCGGTGCCAACATTGAAATTGTGCTGATCACAACCAGTGACCTTGATATTTCCCTGCTGATTCGCCAGCAGGACGAGGATTCCGCCCTGGAAGCCCTGCACAAGGCGTTTGAGGTCTGATTTTTTCAGCTACTACAAAAAGCTGCCGCCGGGGCACCCTGTTATGGGTAGCCCCGGCGGCTTTATTTATGCAGGCTCGTTTTCCTTGCGGAAACATTTTGCGGCCAGGAACGGCAGGAACACCACACCGTACAGCACAACCGTTGTGACCACATCACCCCAGCCAATAACCTGATTGCTGATGTCTGCCGAGCCAGTCCAGACAAGAATCATATTGTTGTTCAGGTAATGCAGCAGCACCGGAATCCAGATATTCTTCCCGCACTTCTCATACGCGAACGAGAAAAACACACCTAGCGTCACACAGGCAACCAGCTGCGTGGCAATGCTCTGCAAAGAGGTCTCCGGGCTGTAAAGAACAGGTTCAGCGGCAGATGCCACAAGCCCCACAGCACACCCACGGCCAGCGCACCGCGGCGTGCGCCGAAGCGGCTTTGCAGCGCGGGCGTCAGGTAATAGCGCCAGCCGTATTCCTCGCCAAAAAACGGCAGGAACGATAAAAAAAGTTCGGAATCAGCACTAGCGCCATAACCCACGGCGTATAGCTTTTCCAATAGGCCAGATACTCCGTCCATGCACTTCCGCCCTGCAGCGCCACGCCCAGAAAGACCATATTCCGGTTTTTACCACAAGGAAATACACACAGATGGCCAGTGCCGTTCCAAAGCGGCCATGCAAACGCAGACCGTAGCGCTCCCGCTTGTCCTTACGCTCCGTCAGCAGGAGTATCCACCCCAGCACCGAGGCAATGACGATAACCAGGTTGGCAATGCCCATCCATTCTGCCTGCGGCATAGCGGCGGACAGCAGCCCCATAAGAAGCATCCCGGCCGTAACAACCAGATGCAGCACGAAAAAGCGCAGAGGCATTTCCTTCCGCCGGGCCATCAGGAATGCCAGCATAACGCCCGCCGCCGGGTAAAACATCTGGGCATTGGCATAGATAGAGGTGTCCTGCCCGTTCTGCAGGCAGTGATGCAACAGCGGCATCATCAGGAACGGAACAGCAAAGGCACAGAGAATAAAAATCGTAAGCTCCTTCTTATTCGTTTTCATGGTTGTCAGTTTCCTCCTTCGGGTTTTCAAGCTCGGTATGGCGTTTTTTGTACATTGCAGCACAAAGCTGCAGGAGCGCGAAGCAGAGTAGAATTGTGGTGACGGCAGTGATGCCCGCCATCAGCAGGCCGGATTGCCAGCCAAATTCGCTGAACTTGACGTATGACCAAATCGCTATCACAGCGCCGCCAGCCAGCGAAAGCAGAAAGTTTGTTTTCTTATCCGCGGTGAAGTGTCTGTCCCAAATACCCGCACGGATGCAGGCTCCTACCGTGTACACACATCCCACCATAAAGACAATCCATTCCGCAGCCATTTCCCGCATTGTAAAGCCGCAAAGGCTCTGAATAATCAACGCCGCCAGCAGCATTCCCCACAGCAGCCAAAAAAGGAGCGCGCCTCAATATTTAACAGCGTCTGCTGCTGCATTTCATCCAGATTGTTGCGGCTCCAAAATTCCTTCAACTTCATCGTTCATTCCTCCCAGAACAATTCATCCAAAGTTTTGCCCAGTACCTTGCAGATACTGCGGCAAAGGTTGATCGTAGAAAGGTTATACTCCCCCTTTTTCGATGGCGTTGATGGTCTGGCGGGACACGCCTACCGCCGCCGCCAGATCCGCCTGTGTCATATCGCGCACGGCGCGGGCGGCTTTCAGCTTCAAGTTTTTTGCCATGTCGCTTATCCTTTCTTCTTACGGTGACTATACTATATCATATGCCTTACATTATGTCAAGTATATATTACTTTATGAATGATATTTTTATGCTTTCAAAAGCAGCACTTGCGGCCCGGCGCGCGCTGTGCTATGATAATTTTATATACTGTGATAAAGGAAGTTTGGCTATGAAGTACAGCTTTCCCGCTTTTGAAAATGGTTTTATCCGTGCCGCTGCAGCCAGCCCCGCCCTGCACGTGGCCGACTGTGTGTATAATGCCGAGCAGATCATCGGCGTCATGCGCGAATATGCCGAGAAGAACGTTCAGCTGCTCTGCCTGCCGGAGTTTGCGCTGACCGGCTACACCTGCAGTGACCTCTTTCTGCAGGACACCCTGCTTGTGCGGCGCAGAGGAGGCCCTTTTGCCGCCATCCTTGAGGCCAGCAAGGGGCTGAACATCGTTGTGCTGGTCGGCCTGCCTGTGCGCCATAACGGCAAGCTGTACAACTGTGCAGCCGTGCTCTGCAATGGCGAGCTGCTCGGTCTTGTACCCAAAACTCATCTGCCCAACTATGGCGAGTTCTATGAGAAGCGCCACTTCATTCCGGGTATGCACGAGCCGGAGTGCATCACGCTGGCCGGGCAGGAAACCCTGCTGGGCACCAATCTGCTGTTCGCCTGCAAGCAGCTGCCCGCCTTTGTGCTGGCGGCCGAGGTATGCGAGGATTTGTGGGCGCCGATTCCGCCCAGCTGCGCCCATGCGCTGGCCGGTGCCACTGTGGTGGCAAACCTCTCCGCCAGTGATGAGACCGTCGGCAAGGCGGGCTACCGCCGTGAGCTGGTTCGCGGGCAGAGCGCCCGCCTGCTGTGTGCCTATCTGTATGCCGATGCAGGCCACGGCGAGAGCACAACCGATATGACCTTTGCCGGGCACAATCTGATTGCCGAAAACGGCAGCCTGCTGGCGGACGCCGCCCCCTTTGCGCAGGAGGACGCCGTGACTGAGCTGGATTTGGGCCGCATGGTGCAGGAGCGTCAGCGGAACACCACCTTTATGCCCGAGACTAACGGCTACACCACAGTGGAGTTTGAGCTGCCGCCGGTGCAGTTGGCGCTGACCCGCCCGGTTTCCCGCACGCCGTTTGTGCCGCAGGACGCCGCCACCCGCGCCGAACGGTGCGAGCTTATCCTGCGGATTCAGGCCGAGGGTCTGGCCAAGCGGATGGAGCACACCCACGCCAAGTGCGGCGTGCTGGGCATCTCCGGCGGACTGGACAGCTGCCTTGCGCTGCTGGTGGCTGTGCGCGCCTGCAAGGTGCTGGGCCGCGATGCCAAGGACATTGTTGCGCTGACGATGCCCTGCTTTGGCACAACCAAGCGCACGCGCTCCAACGCAGAGATTCTGTGCGAGGCGCTGGGCGTAACCTTTGGGGAAATCAACATCACGCAGACTGTGCAGAGCCACTTTGCGGACATCGGCCAGCCCGCAGACAAGTACGATGTCACCTTTGAAAACTGTCAGGCCCGCGTGCGCACACTGGAGCTGATGGACTACGCCAACAAGAATGGCGGCTTCGTTATCGGCACCGGCGATTTGAGCGAGCTTGCACTCGGCTGGGCGACCTACAACGGCGACCATATGAGTATGTACGGCGTGAATACCGGCGTACCCAAAACGCTGGTGCGCCACATTGTGCAGTATGTGGCCGACACCTGCGGCAACGCCACCCTGCGGGATGTGCTGGTGGATATTCTGGATACCCCGGTCAGCCCCGAGCTGCTGCCCACCGCCGCCGACGGCACAATTGCCCAGCAGACGGAAAAGCTGGTCGGCCCCTATGAGCTGCACGACTTCTATCTCTACTACGTGCTGCGCTTCGGCTTCAGCCCGACAAAAATCTACCATCTGGCCCGCACCGCCTTTGACGGCAAGTATGAGCCGGAGGTTCTGCTGGCATGGCTGAAGAACTTCTACCGCCGTTTCTTTTGCACAGCAGTTCAAGCGTAGCTGCCTGCCAGACGGCCCCAAGGTAGGCTCGGTCACGCTGTCCCCCCGCGGTGATTGGCGTATGCCCAGTGACGCCTGCAATACCCTGTGGATGGCAGAGCTTGACAAGCTGGACGTGTAATCCTGACAATAAAAAGCCCGGAACCGTTTCTCGCGGTTCCGGGCCGGCTTTTTACAGCTTTTCAATTTCAGCGTTCAGCGAATCATAGGTATACAGGGTGTTCAGCACCTGCAGCAGTTCCTTCTTGCTCAACCGCGGCGGCAGGCCCAGACGGCGCAGCAGTCTGCGGCGTGTCTCGGCGCTGTTGGCCGTGCCGGAGATGCCCCAGTCATACAGGTCGGTGTAGGTTATCGGGCGTGTCTGGGCTGTTTCCTTCCGGCCTGTGGCGCTGCTCTCCAGCGCCGTCTGCAGCCCCTGCAGAATCAACTTATCCGGCACGCCCTCCACACCCAGCAGGCCCTCCTTGCCGGGCTCGGCCTTGCGTGACTCCTTGCCCGCAATAGCCGGGACATAGGCCTGCAGAACGTTTTCTGCCCCCACCAGCCCGGTGACAAAGTGGCGTATCTTAAAGCCCGCCGCATCGGAATCCGTCAGGATGATAAGCCCCTGCGCAACGGCCATACGCTTGAGCAGCTTTTGTAGGGCACCATCCTTGAATACGCGGAAGCCGTCGGTGGTCAGTATTGTGCCATCCACCAGATTGCCCAGGCGGGCGGCATCATATTTGCCCTCCACCAGAAGGGCCTGTTCCAGCTTCAGCATTTAGCTCCTCCCTGCCAGCGCCAGTTCACACAGTGCCTTCTGCATCAGTAAATCCGCATCCAGTCTGCTGCTCTTTAAATCTGTATCCAGCCTTTGCAGGATGTGCAGGCACTCCTCCAGTTGGGCACGTTTGAAGCGGGCGGCGGTCTTTTCGGTTGTGCTCAAGCGGTAATTCCAGTTGCCGCTGTAGCCGAAGTCCTTGGCTACAGCAGACAAGGCCCTGCGGCTGCGGCGGCCCAGCAGAACGCGGTACAAATCCAGATAGTTGCTGATGAGTGCACCGGTTATCATGATGGGATCGTTCTGCAGCGCCAGCAACATTTTGAGCTTCTGCTGTGCCTTTTCCGTCTGCCCACTGGTGACGAGCTTGACCATATCAAAGGTGTCCGCGTCCAGCGTGACCGTTCCCAGCTGGGCAATCATCTGCGGCGTGATAGTACCATAGTCGGCCAGCGCCGCCAGCTTTTCAATTTCATTGCGAAGCAGGAACTGATCCTCACCGCAGCGGGCCAGCAGCGCAGCTTCCGCACCCGGTGCAAAGGCCGCGCCGGTCTCCTTGGCCCAATCGCGTGCCATTGCCTGCAGGGCGCTGGCGGTGGGCTTGTTAATCTGCACACAGTAGCCGAGCTTTTCGCAGCAACTGATGAGCTTCTGCTCCCGCTTGCCGGGGCGCAACTTGCCAAAGCGCTCCTCCACAAGGGATGTCATAACAAAGATTGCGTTTTCCGTGTCAGAAAGCGTATCGCAGAGCTCCTGCAAATCCTTGTCCGAGTAGGTAGATGGCCGTATCAGCGGCATAAGCACCAGCCGCCTGCCGCCGAAGAACGAAATCGTGCCCGCAGCCAGAACAACTTCCTCCACCGAGGGTGTCGGTCCGTCCAGCACGGTTGTCTCGGGGTCATCCCGGGTCAGGTACTTCAGCGCCTTCTGCGCTGCCGCATGGACCAGTGCTTCATCCGACGCATAAAAATAGTACAGCCCGCAGCCAGCCTTCAGGCGCTTATTCAGTTCATTTTCACTGTACAGCAACGGTCTGTGCCTCCTCCCAAATCATACTGCGGTCAGGGCGCAGGGTCAGCCCCGGCGTGTCCTCACCATAATACAGTTCACAGCCTTCCCGCCTGTACCAACCAGCGCGGCGAAGCAGACGTATACAGCACGGCATCCGGCCGGACTGTCTCCGACCAGCTTCCGGGCGCGCAGAGCACATCCACACACAGCGGCTCGGCCAGCTCGATGCTGCCGGCCCCCGCGGCAATGTGTCGGTTGCCCACGCCCAGCACTGCCAGACTCGTACTCTTATTATGATACAGGTCCAGTGTCAATCCGTCAAGCACCGTGCGGGCTGCAAATTCCGGCTCGTTTTTCATCGTGACAATTTCTGCCGCCGTGAAGTCAAGCTGCGTAGGCTTTGCCCGCAAATCAACCAAAAGCTCCGGCGCTTCTCTGGTGCGCCCGGCCAGAAATTGTTGACGGCGGTCAGGTTGCTTTCCCCGCCGCGGAAAAGCACAACCGCCTTTCCATTCTGCACACAGACAACGCATGGGTTGCCGGACGAGCCGACAAGGGTAAGCTGCACAACATCCCGCTGCATCCAGACGCCCATACCAACAGCCACTGCCGTGCAGAGCGCTGCCGCGGGCAGATAGAGCCGCAGCCTTCTGGCGTGCCAGAAGCAGACGGCCAGCGCCCCCAGTACCGCCAGTACAAACAGCGTGTACCGCTGCGGCAGATAGACCGACGCAACGGCATGGCTGCGCAGCGCTCCACCAGCCAAAGCATGAGCCTGAGCCAGAGGCTGAGTACCAGCCCCACCAGATTGACCAGCGGCAGAAGCAGCGGCACAGCGCTGAGCACCAGCAGCGAAATTCCCAGCTGCAGGGCGGGCTGCAGCATCCAGACAACCAGCAGATTGCAAAGGATGCCCACCAGACTGGCCGCCATACCGTGCGCCACCAGCACCGGCAGCGTGGCAAGGCTGGCCAGCGCGGCGGTCTGATGGGCTCTGCCAGGCGGCAGAGCGTCTGCAGAGGCGCATTCTCCCCTGCAGCCTGCGTTTCCCGGCGGGTCATCACAGCCGCCGCCTGTACGCCGAGCACGGCGCAGAAGGACAGCTGAAAAGCCAATGTCACAGGGCGCATAAGCGTTCTGCAGCCCCAACAGGACCGCCGCAAAGCCGGTCGAGGTCAGCAAGTCCACCGGCAGCAGCAGAAAGTCTCCCGCCAGTGCCACCGCCAACACCGATCCAGCCCGCAGCACCGACACCGGCGCGCCGGTCAACAGCACGTAAAACAATGCCATTGCACCGCGCAGGATAATCAGCGGCTTATAAAATTTCCAGCGGCGGCCAAAGCCCAACAGCCCACAGAGCAGCGCCAGATGCAGGCCCGACACCGCCAGCAGGTGCGATACACCCGCCGTGCGGAACGCCTGCTGTGTTGTATCGTCAAGTCGGCTCTTGTCCGCCAGCAGCATGGCGGCCTCCATGCCGTCCAGCCGCTTCGGCAGCCAGCGCCGCAGTATGGCGCTCCACCGCCCACGCAGCCGGTACAGTGCGAACCGCACGCCACGGCTGGCGTCCAACGCACGGTAGCCGCCCTGATACCCGCCTGCAGATAGACCACCCTTGCTGTTGCGGCTCAAGCGGTATTTGTTGTCCGGCAGTTCGCGCAGGGTGAAGGTTGCGGAAAAACGCTCTCCTGCCGCTTCTCCCGGAAACGATGCACACTGTACCCGGATATGAGCCGGTTTTCCATCTATCTCCGTCAGCAGCAACGTGCCCCCGCAGGCGACTGTCGCTGTAGGAGGCCTCGGCGTCCGTCTCGATGACGGCTGTGCAGCGCACAGCAGTCTGCCCTGCCAGCGCACGGACTGGCTGCACCCACACCAGCGAAAACACGAAGAACCACGCCAGCCCGCAAAGTGCCCCCAGTGCTGGGATTGCCCTGTTCCTGTGCCTTTGTATGGTTCCAAAAAAACCAGCCATACCAAAAAAACGCCGCCGCGGGCACAGACCAGCGGCGGCAGCTTGCCGCAGCAAGCTCAGCCCCGGCAAAGCCGAGACCGAACCAACCGAGCTTTCGTTTCATTGCTTAGTGCAGGAACAGCGGCAGCGGCTCCAGGAAGAAGATGTCGGTGCGCTGGGCGGCGTCACCCTCAGCAAGGGCGGCGCAGCAGCCGACAAATCGTGCTTTGCTTTGGCAGCCAGCGTTTCCAGAGCGTGCAGAGAGCCGCCGGTGGAGATAACATCGTCCACAATCAGGATGCGCTTGCCATCCATATACTCAATGTCCTTCTTGTCGATAACAAGCGTCTGCTTGCCAGCCGTGGTGATGGACTGATCCTCGATGATGACGGGCTCACGCATATACAGCTTCGGACCCTTGCGGGCGGGAATCCAGTATTTGCCACTCTGGCGCGCCATCTCATAAGCCAGAGGGATGCCCTTGGCCTCGGCGGTCAGGATAACGTCAAACTCGGGGGCTTTCTTCAGCAGCGCGGCGGCGCAGGCCTCGGTCAGCTCCACATCACTGAACATGATGAAGGCGGCAATGTCCAGATGGTCATTGACCTTGCAGATGGGCAGCTCACGGGTCAGGCCCGCAATGTGCAGTGTATGGTATCTGCCATGATGGTTTACCTCTCTTTTACTGATTCACGAATGTTCTTGCGGCGCCCGGCATCAGCCCGGAGGCCATGCAAGGCTGCGCTTTGCCAGCACATGGAAGTGCAGATGCTTGACGCTCTGGCCGCCGTCGGCGCCCACATTGGTGACAACGCGGTAACCGTTCTCGGCCACGCCCAGCTTGCGGCAAAGCTCCGCAATGACGGCGTAGATGTGGCCCAGCAGGGCGGCGTCATTCTCGGTCAGGCCGCCGCAGACGCAATGTGCTGCTTGGGGATAACAAGGAAATGCACCGGTGCCTGCGGGTCAATGTCATAGAAAGCCAGCAGCTGATCGTCCTCGTACAGTTTGTTTGAGGGATTTCTCCCGCGGCAATCTTGCAAAACAGACAATCCTCCATCCGGAATCCTCCTTTGTGTTGATTTTATGGGAAATCTTACTGATTCATTTCAGCCTTGACAATCTCGGGCACGGCGTTCAGGGCGTCGTCGATCTTGGAGGTATCGCGGATACCGGCCATGGCGAAATCGGGCTTGCCGCCGCCGTTGCCGCCTGCAATCGCGGCAATCTTCTTGACGAGGGCACGGCCTTCAGGCCACGGGCCAGCGCATTCGGAAACGCCGACTGCCATCATCGTCTTGGCACCATCGCTGCCAATCAGAACCGTAACTCGCGTTGGGGCCTTGTCGCGAATCTTATCGACCATATCGCGCAGGGTGTCAGCGCCGGTGCCAGTCAGGTAGGCGGAGACAATACGCACGCCGTCGATGTCCGCAGCGTTCTCAAACAGGCCGTCAATCTTAGCAGAGGCAACCTGTGCCTTCAGGATTTCCAGCTGCTTGGCGGTTTCCTTCAGTTCTGCATTCAGGGCCTCGGCGCGGGCCGGTGCGTCCTTCAGGTTGTTGGCCTTCAGGGCAGCGGCAGTCTTGGCCAGCAGCTCGGTGCGGTCATCCAGCAGATCCAGCACGCCAAAGGCGGTGGTGCCCTCAATGCGGCGGATGCCGGCGGCCACGCTGGACTCGCTCAGAATCTTGAAGCAACCAATCTGCGCAGTGTTCGTCACGTGGGTACCGCCGCAGAACTCGGTGCTCCAGCCGCCCGCGTCCACAACGCGGACAACACTGCCGTACTTCTCGCCAAACAGCGCCATAGCGCCCATCTTCTTGGCTTCCTCGATAGGCAGATTCTGGACGGTGACAGGCAGAGCCTCGTAAATCTTCTCATTGACGCGGCGCTCGACCTCAGCCAGCTCGGCGGGGGTCACAGCGCTGAAATGCGTGAAGTCAAAGTGGGTAATATGGTCATCCTGATAGCTGCCGGCCTGATGCACGTGCTCACCCAGAACCTCGCGCAGAGCCTTCTGCAGCAGATGGGTAGCCGTGTGATTGCGGCAGATAGCGGCGCGGCGCTTCGTCAACCGAGGCAGTGACTTCGTCATCCACGTGAATCGTGCCGTCCAGCAGCTCACAGGTGTGAACGAAATAGCCCTTCGGGGGGTCTTTTCTTTTTGACCTGGGTGACCTTCAGCTTGGCGTCGCCGCTGACCAGATAGCCGTGGTCAGCGACCTGACCGCCCATCTCTGCATAGAACGGGGTACGGTCCAGCACGACCAGCACGCCGTCCTTGACCTCGCCCGCCTCATCGGTGGCAATGGCATCGACCAGCTCCTCACCGTCAGACAGTGCCAGAACCTTGGCCTTCTCGCTCAGGGTCTCATAGCCGTCAAAGCGGGTGGTCTCTGCCGTCAGCTCACCGAACAGGTCCGCGCTCCAGCCGGAGATATCCTTAGCCAGACGCTCGGCACGGGCGCGCTCACGCTGCTTGGTCATTTCGATGTGGAAGGCGGCCTCATCCACGGCAAAGCCTGCTTCAGCGGCAATTTCGCGGGTCAAGTCGAGGGGGAAACCGAAGGTATCGTTCAGCTTGAAGGCCTCGATGCCGGACAGAACCTTCTCATGGGTCTCCTTCAGATGGCTCATCATACCGGTCAGAAATGTTCAGACCAGCGTCAATCGTGCGGCCAAAGCGCAACTCCTCGGTGCCGATAACCTTCTTGATATAGGACTCATGCTCGCGCAGCTCGGGGTAACCGGCCTCGCTGGACTCGATAACCGTGTCCACCAGCTCGGTCAGGAAGGGACGGTTGATGCCCAGCATACGGCCGTGGCGGGCAGCGCGGCGCAGCAGGCGGCGCATAACGTAGCCGCGGCCCTCGTTGGAGGGCAGGATGCCGTCAGACGCCATAAAGACGGTGGCACGGATGTGGTCGGTGATGACGCGGATGGAAATATCATCCTTCTCATTCTCGCCGTACTTCTTGCCGGCAATACGCTCCACATGGTGCAGAACGGCGGCAACGGTGTCAACCTCAAACAGGTTGTTGACATCCTGCATGACAACGGCCAGACGCTCCAGACCCATGCCGGTATCAATGTTGGGTCTGGCCAGCAGCTCATAGTTGCCCTTGCCGTCCGCGTCATACTGGCTGAACACAAGATTCCAGATTTCCATAAAGCGGTCGCAGTCACAGCCAACGCCGCAGGTGGGCTTGCCGCAGCCGTACTTCAGGCCGCGGTCATAGTAGATTTCAGAGCAGGGGCCGCAGGGACCGGAGCCATGCTCCCAGAAGTTGTCCTCCTTGCCCAGACGAACCATATGGTCCTCCGGGATGCCGACTTCCTTCGTCCAGATGTCATAGGCCTCATCATCGTCCTGATAGACAGAGATATACAGGCGGTCTGCAGGGGGATTTCCAGCTCCTTAGTCAGGAACTCCCACGCCCAGGGAATGACTTCCTTCTTGAAGTAGTCCTGGAAGCTGAAGTTGCCCAGCATCTCAAAGAAGCAGCCATGGCGGGCGGTGATGCCAACGCGCTCAATATCCGGGGTACGGATGCACTTCTGGCAGGTTGTCACACGGTGGCGGGGCGGCTCCTCCTGACCGAGGAACCATTTCTTCATGGGGGGCCATACCGCTGTTAATCAGCAGCAGGCTGGGGTCATCCTTCGGAACCAGCGGGAAGCTGCCAAGGCGCAGATGGCCTTTGGTTTCAAAATAGTGCAGGTACTTCTCGCGAAGCTCATTCAATCCGGTCCATTGCATAGGTTGTGTTCTCCAATCCATAAAATTGCGATTGAGCTGCCACAAAAAGAATACAGCCCTCGCCCCCATACAGGGACGAAGGCTGTTATGCTTCCGTGGTACCACCCGGTTTGCGGTGCACACAGTGCACCACCGCTTTGTGTCTGCGTTAACGCCGCAGGTACGCTCAGCTCACCGCTGAAAGCTCCGGGGTGGCTCTGCCGTGTTGCCGCGTGGAAGCCTTACACCATACAGCTTCCTCTCTGAAAGGCGGAACGGGCGGCATTGGCCCTTTTCATCGCTATTTTCCTTTTTACAGGCTTATTATATGCCGTTTTCTGCGCCTTGTCAACCGTTTTTTCCGTATAAACCGCCCGGATTGTGCAAAACCTAGCGTTGAGAGGAGTGTTTTTTTATGTCTGACATTTTTTGCGGAGGTCGGGCAGGTTGTGCTTACCAGCCTGCTGTCGCTGGCGGTGATGTTCCTGTTCACCCGCATCGGCGGCAAGCGGCAGATTACACAGATGAGCCCCTTCGACTATCTGAACGCTGTGACGGTGGGTTCCATCGGCGCAGAGCTGGCAACCAATCTGGAGCAATGGCTGCGTCCCCTTTCGGCGCTCATCATCTATATTCTGGCCACGTGGTTTGTCCACTATACCGCCTGCAAAAGCAACGCCATGCGCAGCTTCTGGAGTGGGCGCAGCCTGATTCTGATGGACGGTGGCACCATTTACAAAGCCGCTTTGCAGCGGGCAGCGATTGACGTCAACGAATTTCTGGGGCAGGCCCGGGTGGCCGGATACTTCGACCCCAACGAGATTGAGACGGCCATCCTGGAGACAAGCGGCCAGATCAGCTTTCTACCCAAAAGCCGGAGCCGTCCCCTGACGCCCGAGGATATGCAGCTGCACCCAGCCGCGGCCAGTGCGTGGTATGACCTTATCATTGACGGCCAGCTTATGCAGGATAATCTGAAGGCAGCCGGGCGGGACGAGCGCTGGCTGAATGCACAGCTCCACGCGCAGGGCATCGGCCAGCGGAGCGAGGTTTTCTATGCCGCCTGCGACAAAGCGGACGGCTTCTATGCCTGCCGTATCCAGTAAGGAGTTTAAAAAAAGCAAAAACCGCCAAACCCTTTCGGATTTGGCGGTTTGCTGATTCCGACAGCCCATTGTCTGGTCCGAGTGGCGAGAGTCGAACTCACGGCCTCTTGAACCCCATTCAAGCGCGCTACCAAACTGCGCTACACCCGGTCGAACCGAGCTGTCAAAAGTCAGCCTATATAGTATAGCGGACTCTTGCAGAAATGTCAATACCTAAATTCAAGTTTTTCGAGATTTCCTGTCAAGACCCGCCCGCAAAGCAAAACGAACACACATTGCAGAGCAATGCAAAACGACATTGTTTGTTCGTTTTGGTGGTGGAGAATACCGGGATCGAACCGGTGACCTCTTGCATGCCATGCAAGCGCTCTCCCAGCTGAGCTAATCCCCCATGCTGGCGTCATCCGAATGCGTTCGCTCCTGACGACGCTTGCTATTATAGCAAAGCTGTTTGCAAATGTCAACAGTCTTTTTCAAAAAAATTCAAAATTCGCAAAATTATTTTTGCTTGCCAGTTGTTCAAACAAAAAAACCGCACCCATGCGGATGCGGCTTGCAGTATTGTAATCAGATAGAAATTGCCTTGGCAATCTCAATCATATCACGGTCGATGGTCTTGTGCATCGAGAGGGCCACATTGACATCGTAGTCGACGATCTTATCGCCGGAGACGGCGACAACGCGGTTGTAGATGCCCTTGTCCAGCAGGTCGATGGCGTGGTAGCCCATCAGGGAGGCGTTCACACGGTCACGAACCGTGGGAGAACCGCCGCGCTGGATGTGGGCCCAGAACCGTTGCACG
>VOFK01001862.1_pt1 | contig 25541 bp, 42 predicted proteins | sample 5384121 | NCBI WGS metagenome assembly VOFK01 (sample SAMN12384730, study PRJNA508395) | human gut metagenome | isolation source: healthy gut J | host: Homo sapiens | reverse complement strand
CTCAAATTGTGCTTCGTTCCAAGTTGCTGAAAATCAGCAGCTGCCGTCGGTGCGCGCTGGCGCCGCGAGGTGATGCTCAGCTTAACACCGTTGCCAAAGACTTATCAGCAGCTGGAGCAACAGGGCATCATCTACACCGTATCGGGAAGGGAAGCTTTGTTTCACCGGATGTCCTTTCTGCAATCGCTGCGGCAGGCAGCCCTTGCAGGAAGGTTCTGGACGCTGTGGACAAGGCGTTGAGCCGCGGGCGTATCCCGCAGCAACTTGCTCGACGCCATCCGCCAACAGCTGGACTCCCTTTCACCCTGCAACCAAGGAGGTACCCAAGATGATTAAAAACGGTTTCTTACCAAGACCTTCCACGGTCCAACCACTGCTTTGGAAAAAATCTGTCCACCACCATCGAATCAGGCAGTATTTTCTACGGTCTGGTCGGCTCCAACGGCGCCGGCAAACCCTGCTGCACCTGCTGGCGGGCATTCTACCGTCCCACCAGCGGCAGCATTGAAATCGACGGTCAGCCGGTCTATGAAAATTCGGCGTGCAAACAGCAGATTTTCTTCATCCCCGATGAAATTTATCAGCAGCCGGGCGCTTCGATGGAAAGCATGGCAAAGCTGTACGCCTGCCTGTATACCCAGTGGTCACAGCAGCGGTACGAACAGCTGGTGCAGCGAGCTTTCCCCATCGACCCCAAGCGCAAGCTATCCACCTGCTCGAAAGGGGATGCGCCGTCAAATCGCCATCATCCTCGGCATGACTGTATGCCCAAATACCTGCTGCTGGATGAAGCATTCGACGGGCTTGACCGGTCGTCCGCGTCGCTGTGCGCAAGCTGATTTCGGACGATGTCATCGGAACGAGGCACCACCGTCTTGATTGCCTCCCACAACCTGCACGGGAGCTGGAGGATTTGTGCGACCAGGTCGGTCTGCTGCACGGCGGACACATCCTGTTCCAACGGGAGCTGGACCAGCTGCGCTGCGACTTTGCCAAAATCCAGTTTGCCGCCCGTCCGCTGCCCTCCCGCGAACAGCTTGCTCAACTGTTCCCCATCATCTCCATGCACAGCAGCGGCAGCATTGCAGAATGGTGGTCCGCGGCAATCCGATACAGATTCAGCAGAAAACTGTCGGTCTTTCACCCGCTGCTGTGAAACGGTACCGCTGACGCTGGAAGAAATATTTATCACAGAAATGGAGGCTGTCGGCTATGACTACAACAACGTCATCTTCTAATTCTCGTTCCCGTCCATCCGGCAGATTGTTCGATCACCAGTTTTTTTGAGCTGTATCGCATCGTAATCAAACAAACCTCATTCCACTATGGGGAATGTATCTGGTTGCCCTGCTGCTGACTGCCGTGCTGCCCGATTACTCCTCTGCCTCGCGAAAGGTCGATATGAGCATCGTCACCCCAGCAGCCTGCACCCTCGCGTTTCCTCCCTTTGCCGTCTGTACGCTGGGCTTTGTCGTGCCGGTCTGCTGGCAGCCATGCTGTTCCACTATCTGCACACCACCCGTCTTTTCGGTGGATTTCTACCACGGGATGCCGATATCTCGTGACCGCCGTTTTTCACCCGCTACTTTGCAGGGCTTACCTTCCTGCATGCCTCCTCTGCTGATTTTTGCGGAATTGCTGTCCCTGTCCATTCAGTTGGCTTTCTATCATTCTGTCCTTTTCTCCAATCACCCTGTTGTCCATCCATCTCCAGGATTTTCTGTTTTTGGGCTGTCCTGTACAGCTCCATCTTCACCATCTCCTGCATGGTGGCAGTCACCTCCTCGAATACCATCGAGAGCATCCTCTATTCCGCTGCCCTCAATGGCGCCGGTTCGGTGATTCTGTCTATGTTCATCATCTTTTCCGGCTCTCTTTATGGCTCCGCCATTACAGTGTCGCCGCGCCTGCCAGCTTGCTCTCTCCCTACGCTCTGATGGCATATTATATGAATCATTATTCCTACACCCCGCTTCCAGACAACAACCATTGGTTGATTGGAATGTTTGCTCTGGCTGGTTTTGGGCTTTGCCGCTCTGATGCTGCGCTGCATCTCTACCGCCGCTTCCACAGCGAGTGGGCGCAGCAGTGGGGTAACAAACCATCTTCACCCCAAATCATGAAGATTCTGGCAGGAATGTTGATGATGTTCCTGGTCTTCGGCATCCATTTTTTTTTGACGATCCGGTCACCAACGCCCTGCTGGGCTGTCTGGTGGGCGCACCTCTCGGCTTCCTGCTGGTGGAGGCGTCACCGGAAAGGTTTTTCAAACTGCGCAGCAATGGACGCAGCATTGCCCTCCTGATGGCGCTGTGCCTAGTTGTTCCCCATCTTTTTTTGCCACCGACGGCTTTGGTCAGGTCTACCGGATTCCGGCAGAGGAAAAAATTCAGCAGCTTTCCTTCGAATGGCAACTGGAGCCAGCCGATATTCCTCCACACCTGGGTAGACACCAACGGAATCTGGCACGACAATTTCGCCACTCCCAAAAAGCACCTTGACCTCGGAATCTGCAAAGAAGCTGGTTCTTCAGCTCCACCAGAATGGGCTGGATTTAAAAAGACTATACCGGTCAGGACCTCATCCTTCTATGAAATCACCTATTCTCTGGGGCCAAACGGTCATAAATTGAGCCGCCGGTATCCGATCGCGCCCATGACCTTTCCGCTGCTCGAGCAAATCTATTGCGAACCGGAAGTGATTCAAAAGCAGCGAACCGGTCTTTTTCTATCAGCCCGAGCTGCTCGAGCAGGTGACCCGCTTTACAACGCCATCGGCAGCCGTATCGGAACGGTCGACACCGACCAATATGAAGCCCTCTTCAGGCAATTCGCGAACCTGATGACCATGGCCGCCGACCGCCTCTTCGACTATTCTGCCGACTCGCTTCTGCGGTTTACCTGGAATTTGGTGTCAAGGAATACGATGAAAGTCTTCGGCAAAAATCTTGAGCTGCGCGAACAGCTGCAAAAACACTTTGCCCTATGGAAGCTCAACCTGATTCTGCGCTCCTCTTATCAGAAAACGCTCAACTGCTGGAGTCGTTTTGGTCTGAATCTTGGGCAGGCAGCCTTCCACCAAGGTTCAATCTCTGGTTGTGACAATGCCAACCATGGAGGACATTGATTTGGACCCTACACTCTCCATCACCAGCGACCTGGAGGATTATGCCGAATCCATCGAGCGCTCCAATCTCAAATGGGCATCACCGACCCCGAGCTGATTGAGCAGATTCTGGCAGCTTCCAGCCCGAACCGCACCTCGATGAGCTGCAACCGCCTCTACCTGCAAACGGATTCCACAGAAGCTCCGGTTCGAGGCGTACTGTTCATCGAAAACAGTCATCTGCTTTCGATTTTGAAGGACAGTGAATTCCAGCTGCCTTACCTGCTTTCCCCTTCTGAATACAGCAACGACCTGTATCCGCTTTTAAATTCAAACGTCTATAAAGATGCTCTCTATGAAAAAAGCGCCGAGCAGTCGATGCAGATGCTCTTTGACGTTTCTGAAAATATCAGCGTCGCAGAGATTTGCCCGACAGAATGGAGCTGAACGAATGGTTTGAAAACAAGAGCACCGAACAGCTGGATGCGATGGAGCGCACCGCCCTGTGTTCTTCGGACAACACCCTCGTCTTTTATAACACGCTGATTGGTTACTAATTTTGACATCCACGATTCATCCATAAAAAACGGCTTTCCAATTTGTTTTTGGGAAAGCCGTTTTTCCTGTGTCACAAATGACAGCTGCATTTTCAGAATAAATTTTGAAAAAAAAAGCACACAACTTGCTATGATAAACTTAATAAGCAGAAATATTAAGACTGATAAAAAAAGGAGGATGGTCGAATGAATAACCAACCCAAAATTTATTTTGCCTATGGAAGCAATCTGAACCTGGAAGATATGAAGGTTCGGTGTCCCACTGCCCGCCTGCTGGGTGCCGGACACGCCGAAAGACATGAGCTGATGTTCCGCGGACACACACCGGACACCTCCTTCCTCACCGTTGTGCCCAGTCCCGACCACTTTGTTCCCATCGCTGCCCTTTGAGGTGTACGAGGGAGGACATCCGCGCACTGGACGACTATGAGGATGTACAGGACAACATCTACCGCACCGAAACGATGACCTTTTCCATTGAAGGACACGGCGAGGTCGAAGGCTTGGTATGTGATGAACGGAGGGGGGGAGAAACTGCCGCCGACCCAGATACTGGGACACCGTCGTGCAGGGCTACAAGGATTTCCACTTTGATGTAAAGCTGCTGGAAGAAGCGCTGACCCGCTAAAACATAAAAAAGGCGATGAAAATTCATCGCCTTTTTTTAATGGATTTAATTTTGTCAATTAGCTTCTGGCAGCGCCGTCTACCGAGAGGATTTCCCCGGTGATATAGCTTGCCATATCGCTTGCCAGGAAGAGGAATGCGTTTGCAACATCCTCCGGCTCACCGACGCGGCGCAATGGGATGGTTGCAATCCAGCGGTTTAATCATATTCTCCGGCAGAGCCGCTACCATGTCAGTGCGGGTAACACCCCGGTGCAACGCCGTTGACACGGATGTTGCTTTGGACCTTAACTCTCTTGCCAGCGACAGGGGTCATCCCATTGACGGCAAATTTGCTGGTTGGATAACCGACACCGGATGGCTGACCGGAGATGCTGACCATCGAGCTGGTGTTGAGGATGACGCCGCCGCCCTGTGCACGCATGATCTTAACTGCCGGCTGGATGGCATTGAACAGTGCGTTTACGTTGAGGTTCATAATGCCTGCAAAGTCCTCCGGCTGGTAGTCCTCCAACTTGGTGCTCTGGGATACACCGGCGTTGTTGACCAGAATATCCAGTCTGCCGTACTTTTCGCCGACCTTGGCGATGGCTTTGCTCCATCTCTTCGGAATCGGTCAGGTTTGGCCACATTCCTTCTACGACCCAATCCGGGTTCTCTGCTTTGAGCGACTGGACAGCTTTTATTGACCGACTCTCTTTCGAGCCAAACAGAACGACCTTTGCTCCGTTTTCCAGATATTTTTTTTAACGATGGCGTATCCGATGCCTCTGGTTCCACCGGTTACAACTGCTACACGATCTTTTAACAACATCATTTGTTTTTTCCCTCCCATTCTCCAATAAATCACATTATTTTTGTCTTTTACAGACAATCGTTTTATTGATATTGACTATATTATACTCTTTTTCGTTAAAATAAAGTCAATTCATTCCTTCTCTTTCTTCTCAAAAATTCTCTTTCTTTTGGTAAAACGCTTTGACCTTTCCCTTCTTAAACTGCTATAATAAATAACGGTATGCGGCATCCTTCCTTTTTTTAAGGAAAGCAGTTGCTTTCGCACCTGCCGCAGCCTTTGTGGATAAAGCAGTTCGCCTCCACCTCGGTCACCTCGCCGTATAAAAAATCAGAGGTCATTTGCGGATATGGCGGAATTGGCAGACGCGCTAGATTTAGGCTCTAGTGGTACTCCCGTGCAGGTTCAAGTCCTGTTATCCGCACCACCAGACTGAGTCTGGACGCAGTTCGCGTTCGGACTCCGGACTTTTTTCTTTTATCCAACTGAATCTGCACGCGTTGGCAGCGACACCTTTTTCCCGCACGATTTTTGTGTCTGAGTCTGGACGCAGTTCGCGTTCGGATTCTTTTTTTTATCCAAATGAGCGACTCGTGTTTCAGCCGATCCAAACTGACCAACCTTCCCCAAATCGCAGCAGATAAATTTTTGCTTTGCAGCAGCTCGTGTGCCGCGATTTTTCACAGAGGGCTTTCCACCTATAATGAGTGTGCGCTCTTTTCCTCTGCTAAAATAGCTATCCCGAACTTTTTGATGAAACGGAGGTTTTCCCCATGATTTTGCAAACCGAACGCCTGCTCCTGCGGGAGATGACCCAGGAGGATTTTCCTGCCTGCCCTGTGCTGTATCCTTCAGGACGAACAGACGATGTACGCCTACGAAGGTGCCTTCAGTGACAGCGAAGCGCAGGTATGGCTGGACCGCCAGCTGGAGCGATACCGTCAGCTCGGCTTTGGTCTTTGGGCGGTCATCCTCAAACAAACCGGCGAAATGATTGGTCAATGCGGCTTGACCATGCAGCCGTGGAAGGGTCAGGAGCTTCTGAAATTGGGTACCCTTCAACCGCTCCTACTGGCACTGCGGCTATGCCACCGAAGCGGCGCAGGCGTGCAGGCAGTACGCCTTTGAAACCCCTTGGGGCAGATGAGGTTTGCTCCATCATTCGGGACACCAACACCGCCTCTCAGCAGGTTGCCCTGCGAAACGGGATGCATAAGGCAGATCGGATGGTCAAGCACTACCGCGGAGTGGATATGCCGCACGACCGCTATGTGGTATCTCGCACATCTCTTCTGGAGAAACAATAAAAGCATAAAAAGACAGCCCCTGTCGGTCCTTTGACCGCAAGGGCTGTCTTTGGATCATAAGGGGAAAGGGCGGTGTCCCCAAAAAGCCGCAAGGGACGCTTCGCCCCCTCAAAAAGGAGAATACGAATTGATTGCAGGCATTTGCTTTATTAAATCCAAACAGCAGCTGCCTTTCATACCCCTATACTAATCCACCTCACCCGTTTTGTCAAGCTATTTTTATAGTAAACGCTTTATTTTCTGCATTTTCCCCAAACAAATCTCCACTTTCCTGTGGATAAGGCAATATCCCTTTGGAAAGATTCTCCTCCCAAAAGTGGACAAACAGACACAGTGCCAACAAATCTGCACAGCCTCCCGGACTGATGTTCCGCTCAATCATCCGAGCATCCAGCTCCTGCAACAGATGATGGTCCAGACGCTCTTTTTGCAGCATACTGTCTGCCTGCTGCTGCATCCATTTTAATGTCTGTAAATCCGAGCGGGTCAACACGTTGGTGTCCTCGACGGAGGTCATCAACTGCAACAGCGCATACAGCGCCGCATCGTTGCAGCTCTCTCCTCGTTTGAGTGCAGTTTGCAGGGCGGGCAATCCCAGCTGCATCACCGAAGGGAAGCCACGCTCGGCTTCTCCCGAATCCCGACGATACCATACTGACAGTACAAGTGCTCCCCGTAGGAACGAGGCGGGTGGAGTCCCCGGTCAAGCAAGCTGTACAAAATCATCGCATAAGCCCTTGCACAAAGCCGCACAGCCCTCTGCCAGTCTTGTGCGGGAGTATCCTCCCTCTCTCAGGGAAGCTGCTGCCGTCGCTGCACAGAAAATCCCCATCGAGAAGATGGCTCCTTTGTGTGTTGACTCCGCCGGTCGCCCGACGCATCCGCTGTTCGGCTTGCTTGCCCTTCCAGCGCAGTTTTTGGAAGGTGTCGCTGTTGCTGCCGTACTGCGCACCCAACAACGCCGCCTGACGAAAATATGGATAGAGGGCGCAACTGCTGTCAAAGAAGGTCGTTTCCTGCATATCGCTGTGCGCCGCTGTTCTCCCTGTCGACCAGTCCCGGCTTGGTGCGGTGTGGACCTCATACAGCAGCGCACGGCAGGCGGTGGAGGCGATGTCATCTGCGCAGCGACCCATCAGCTGCTCGCAGATAATCTGCACGGTGCGGCTTTGCAGCTGCCGGATGTCATGCGCCTGGCTTCTTGCACAAACCGCCGCCTGCTGCTCACACAGCAGACAGCGTCTGGGCGGCGAACCCATGCTGCCGCGAAAATTTTGGGGGATTCGGCGGTCATCACGTCGATGTCAAACAGCCTGCCCAGCGCACCATCCTCCCTCGATTTGGGTCATCAGGCGTTTACCTCAGCGGTTCCAAATCGGTCAGCAGGCAAAGCTCGTCCCCTGTCGGCTGATGGACCTCTTCCTGCTGCAAAACTTCTGCGCCTGCAAATTGCAGCTGAAGCAGGATGCTTTCCTGCCCAGCGCAAAGGCGTAGGAAAACAGCGGAAAGCTTTTTGACACCGCCTGCAATATTTGAAGTAAAGCTGATGAGGGTACCCCCTGTTGTTGCATCATCCGCTGCTGGCGAAGCACCCGCGCTTCCTTTGCGTCCAGCAGCTGCTGCAACGAAATCGGCTGGCAGGCACGCAGCTGCCGTAAATAATACTGCTCCATCCTCTACCGTCCCTGTCTCAAGCGTTCTGCGATTTTCCCTGCCCTGCTCGGACGGCAGGAAATCCATCGTCGTCTGCAAGGACCATCCGGCGAATGGCATCATAGTCCCCCTGCCTTCATCCGCTCCCGCACGCTGGAGGCACTGATTTCCACCCCATCCAGCTGGCGTCGTGGAATCTCTACTACCTCAATGCCATATTCTCCCCAGCACCTGCTTCATGGCACAGTTGTAGGCGCCGGTCACCGGGCAAAACGGCTCGGTCCCCAAAAGCGGCGGGTGATGCCCAGCTCTTTAGCAAAAGTATTCGCAGAAAGATGCGCAATCAAGCTCGCAGTTTGCCTGCTCTGCTCGGGTTTTTCTCCTTGATAAAATAGGTCGGAGAAAAACTGCGGAGAAATCAGGTAATCGGAGGTATGGTGCAGCACCACGTTGCCGATGTCCGACACCTGCTTGACCAGCTCGCCCATAGCGCACCTGCGCCGGAAAGGCACTTCGGTCCTCCGACAGGGACAAACAGGTGCAGCAGCTCACACTGGGGAAGCTGCTGTTTCCACCAGATACCGATGTCCGTTGGTGAATGGATTGCAGTTCATCACCGCTGCACCAATCACGCCGCCGTTGTCCTTTGTGGTGCTGCAAGCTGCGGACATATCTGCCGATGCCGTCCCGCACATTTTCCATGAACAGCACGTCACTCTGTCTGGATAATGGGGAAAAAATCCAAAGGTCGGAAAACATCGCAATATTCTTCGGTTTGGTAAAGACAAACAGATGGCTGTTGCCCTGTTCGATGGCGTGGTTCATCAGCAGGGTGACCACCCGAGGAAAGTCCTTCTCCCCTGATGGCGGTCGTCCACCGCCACACATTTGATGACGTTCTGCTGTAAAGGAACCGGTCGCTGCGATCTCTCCCTGTGCATCGACCAAATTGACGGTATATTCCACCCCCCTGGTCGTACGAAAGCTGCATCGACTCCAAAAATGCCTGCAAGCGTTTCAGCTTTCTTTCCGCTGAACGGCTGCCCATATTCCCATAAAACTGGCTGTATTCCATCTGAACGGACGCTCCTCTCCTGTGACAAACACTTTTTTGTACTATCATACCCTATCCCCTCCTGAAAAACAAGTGGCAGGCAAAGCGGATGCTTTGCCTGCCATCTGTTCTATCAAAGGATTGGCTTATTTTACGCTGTGGATGACATCCAGCAGGGTGCCATCGCGGTAGATGACGTTGGCAACGACCTTGTCACCCATCTGTACCGGCTTCTGGTACGCCCGCAATCTCCTCTGCCATCCGTTTGAGGTCTGCAATCTCAACGACCGGCAGTTTTGCCTCTTTGAGCTTCTCTTTCAGCTCAACGTTCTTGCCGCCTTCGGTGTTGACTGCAATTCCTCTCTGGGTAACGACCACATCGACCGTCTTGCCCGGAGTGGAGATGCACAGGCATCTGTCTACCACCAGCGGCAGTCTTGCACGGGTCAGCGGAGCGATGATGATTGCCAGTTTTGCACCGGCAGCAGTATCACAGTGACCGCCGGAACCGCCCATGATGTAGCCGTTGGAATCGGTGTGTACATTGACGTTAAAGTCAAGGTCCACCTGGGTTGCACCCAGCAGAACAACGTCAAGCTGTCTACGCCGGCGCTCTTGCCGCTGACGCCTGCTGCATACTGGGTTGCAGAAACTTCCATGTGCTTTGGATTGGGCGGATGGATTCAACTGCCTTCAGATCGAAGCACTGCACATCCAGCAACGCTTTTGAAGCAGCCTGCCTCCAGCATATCGACCATGTAGCCGGTGATACCGCCCATGCCAAAGCTGCCCTGGATGCCCTTTTTCGAGCATCATGTCTTTGACATATTTTGCAGTAGCCAGGGGTCGCACCGCCTGCCGGTCTGGAAGGAGAAAGCCATCCTTGAGCAGACCGGAGGCTTCGATGACCTTTTGCAGCGTAGCTTGCCATCTTCAGACCAACCGGGTCACGGGTGATCTTGGTGGTACCGAAACGATACCGGCAGGGTTGCCGATCTGGTCTACCGCTACCACATAGTCAACATAGACCTCCGGGATGGAGAAGTCTACCAGCGGTTATTCTACCAGGTTATCGGTGATGACAACAACCTTTTCGCATTCATTCCATCGGCAAAAAGCATAGCCGATGGAGCCGCAGGCGGTTTGCCCAGCCTTGCCGGTGCAGTTGCCCATGTCGTCCGCAGTAGGAGCTGCGATGAAGGCAACGTCGATGACCGAGGTCCCCCTTTTCCATGTCGGAAGCTCTGCCGCCGTGGCTGCGGAAGATGACCGGTTTGTCCATGATTCCTTCGGAGATGGCTTTGCCGACCTTGCCGCCCATGTAGTTGCACTCGATGCCGGTGACAACGCCGTTTTGATGTGACCGATGATTGGCTCGTGCACGTCAAAACAGAGCTTGCGTTGACCGTCAGGTCCTTGATGCCCATTTTTTGCGATCTCATCCAGCACCATGTTCAGCACATAGTCGCCGTTTCTCTCATGTGGTGGTGGAAGGAAATGGTCATTCCATCCCTGAGTTCGCATTTTCAATCGCTTCTTTAATCGATGCCAGTAACTTACTCATCGTCTTCCACCTCTCCAAACATTGCTTTTTCCATCTCGATGACCTGTCTTGCGCGCTCTACGATCGGTGCGTCGATCATCTTGCCGCGCAGAGAAAACAACGCCTTTGCCCTGTTCCTTTGCGATGCGGATGGTTTCCATGACCTCATGCGCATAGTCGATCTCTGCCTGTGTTGGGCTGAAGACCTCGTTGATGCCTTCGACGTGTCTTGGAGAGATGGATGCTTTACCGGAGAAGCCCAGGCTCTTTGCAAAGCTAGCGTCGGTATACAGTCCTTCGATGTCGTCCACGTCGGTGAATGGGGTGTCGTATACGTCGATGCCGCAGGCGCGGGCAGCGCATACCAGACGGGTGCGGGCATAGAAGATTTCGTTGCCCTCTTTGGTTCTCTTGCAGCGCAGGTCCGCAGTCAGGTCCTCGCCGCCCAGGAACATGGCAGCTACTCTTTCGTCTGCACTGGCAATCTGGAAGGCGTTCTCCACACCCATTGCGGTTTCAATCAGAGGGATCAGCTTAACGGTGTTCTTTTTCAAATCCGCATTTTTCCTCCAGCTTGGCGATGTACTCGGAAACGGTTTTTTACATCCTGTGCGCCGCTGACCTTTGGAGGCATAATCATATTGGGTTTGAGCGGGATGATTTCATCCAGGTCCTTCATCCAGTAATCGGTTTCTACCGGATTGATACGGATGATGATTTCACAACCTTTGTAATGCAGCGATTTGAGCGCGTTGCGCACCAGAATCCTTGCGGAATCCTTTTCTGCCGGAGATACTGCGTCCTCCAGGTCAGGATAATGCTGTCCAGCGCCCAGAACGTCGCCGTTCATCAGCAGGTTCGGGGGTGTTTCCTGGAATAAACAACATCGATCTTCTCATCAGTTTTTCCCCTCCTGCTCTCTTGATTGCGGTTTCAACGCGCGCTTTGATGACGCAGTCGATGGCTCCCTTGTCGTTGACCGAGATTTTGCCGGACTCTACGCCCAGCTCCCGAGTCACTTCGCGGACACTCTGCTCGATCTGCTGAGCAAACTGGTTATAAACAACCGATTCAATCTCAATTTCCAACCGTTCGCAGGGTTTCTACCTTTACATAGACATCGCTGGATTCCAGTGTGCCTGCAACGGCGCTTGTTTTTGATTTGATTCATGGTTTTCTTCCCCTCTCTGTTGCTTAAAGGAAAATCTAAGGTACATCTAAAGCGGATTCGCCCTATTCCTCGATGCCTTTGCGGCATGGCATACCCAAATCAAAGGGATGTTTCTCTTTGACAAATTTGGTCACATAGTCCGCCCGGTCGGTCAATGCGCTGATGTCCATTCCGTACTGATGTCCGGTGATGACCAGCTCGGTGCCCTCAGGGACGTTTATCCATCATTTCCAGCAGCTGTTCCTTTTTTGAATGGTGCCCAGATTGTAGGCGTCAATCACTTCATCCAGCACCACCAGGTCATAGTTGCCGGTAAAATATTTTTCTCTGACTTCGTCAAACTTCTTCTGAATTTTTCCTTATAAAATTCCTGCTGCTCGGGAGTCAGATTGAACATGAAGGGGATCGGTCCTTCATTTTCAATATAATCCACACCCGGCAGCGAACGGATGATGCTGACCTCTCCGCTGTTCGGTTCCTTCAAAAACTGGTATACCAGCACCTTGAAGCCATGTCCTACACAACGAACGATCTGTCCCATGGCAGCGGTGGTTTTCCCCTTGCCGTCCCCATAGTAAAGCTGTACAACCTTTCTGCATCTGTATGTCCTCCCTTCCAAGTGCGCGGTCCTTCCCGAAAAAAAAAAGCTGCACCTTGCCTGTGCAGCCTTTCGGGTAAACGGACAGGCGCAACGGATACCCTTTTAGTAAATCCGCTCGATCTTATCAATGTCCGAGCCGATCTTCGGAGCTTCCTTCTGCCCAACCAGACCGACGATGAGGTAGCATTTGCGCACCGGGTCATACGGAATATCGCTTAATCAGGGTAAAGCCTTCGATCTCTCCGGCGCTGCGAACATGGTTGCGCGGCGCAGTGCATCGGTAGATAACATCTCCAATGCTGATGTGCTCCTCATCATGGAACGAAATCGGAACATCCTGTTCGATGACCGCCCGCACCTTTTTTTCAATCGTATCCAACGAAACGATTGGTTTATCTTTAAAGCACAGGACAAAGCCGTGCTTTTTACTTCTGCGTGTTCATAATCCTCTGGATGACCGTGCGACAGAAAATATCCGGTGATATCCTCTGCCGAATGAATCATCTTTCTGTATCGGATGGATTTAAAAACAATGTTGGCAATATCCTGCGGGATGGGACCAAAAAGGTCCGGGCGGGTCACAATGACCTCCTCCCCCACGCCGATCATCACATCTGCGTTGACCGGCAGGTCACTGCCTTCCCGTTTTAAAAACGGATAAATCAAATCAAAGTGCTCTACCACCACCCGCTTGCCTTTTTCGATAGCTGCCATGATGGCGCGTGCAAGCTCGGGACACTGAGTAAAGCCCTGCTCAAAGCGGATGTCCAGATGGTAGGTGTGCGGGGTGGCAAACAGAGAAAAAGCCTCTCTTGCTGATTCCCATGCCCAGCGGATCATCCAGCATCTCCAGAATCGGCAGCGGACGAACGTTGACCCCCTCGTCGTCATTAGTCAACTCCAGTCCGGGGAACATCCCCTTTGACCAGCATACTTTTACCGGAACCTGCATCGCCGATGATCCCGATCAGCTTATCCATCGGGCGCAGATACTGCTGTGCAATCTGCATTCCCAGTTCCGCCATTCGCTCGTTTCCTCTTGGTGCAAAAATAGATGCTGTACAGATGACTGATATACGACATACAACGCCTCCCTTCCTGCATTGCCAGATATACCGATAGGGGATTCCTTTGCAGAATCCCTATCGGCTTTTGCTTAATTTTTGCCGGACCGTCAAAAAACGGTTAGCATTTTTTTGCGTTTCTCAGAGCGATTACTCTGTTCATTTCGTTGTAAACGATCATGAAGCCTTCGTCAACGCCCATACCTGGTTTTTGCAAAGGATCTGGTCTGGCTGGGTAGCCATTGCGCAGTCTACACACATACCTGGCAGGAACGGTCGGTCTCGTTGCAGGTACCGCCCTGGTATGCACCGAAGCCATGCTCTTTTGCAGTACAGAACTGCTTCGATGGTGTTGTTGATACCACCCAGGTCAGGAGTTTTGATCTGAGCCATGTGACCTGCTTTGTTGTCGCAGAAGTAGATAACGTCTTCCAGGGTGTTGCACCACTCGTCAGCTACCAGCTCAACATTGATGCCGCGGCGATCCAGCTCTTCTCTCAGACCTTTCATGCACAGCATCTGTTTTTTCTCTTTCGCCAGCGTCCATTGGACCTTCGATGCGCAGGTGGAATGGTTTTTGCAGCCTCTTCCAACTCTGCCAGGTAATCAGCCATAACGGTGTAGTTGTCATCGCCGAATGCCTGACCGATGGTTCCGTATACGTCGATATGGAAAACAGGGCAGTAGGACTCATCTGTGCGCAGCTGCAGGATGCGGTCACGCAGCCAGCAAACGTACTCTTTGAGCTTTGGAGCCGTCGCGACCCAGTTTGGTCTCTACGTTGTTGATCAGAGCGTGTGGCAGGATAGCAGCGCCTTTGAGGATCATCTTGTCTGCGTTTCGTAACGGTTGTCGCCGGACTGGGTGAAGATCGGAATTGGCTTTTTCGGATACGGTGGTGCCGTACTCGTCAGCAACAACTTCGCTCATCAGACGTTTGCTGGATTTTGCTACTGCATCCAGGATTGCCTGGGAAACACCGTAACGAATAGCGGTATGCAGTCTCTTGCCGTCAACTTCGATTGCTTCCATCATCTTGGTCAGCTCTCTGAAGCTGTCTGCTTCTTTGCCCTACCAGAGCAGGTTTGATGTATTTATCGATAACCGGGATGAAGTCCTCAGCCAGGAACAGTGGGTCACGGCCGCCTGCACCGGAGTACTGAACAGCTGCACAGTCGCCCCATGCGATCTGTCCGTCTTCCAGAACCAGCATAACCGAGATGGACTCGCCTGCCTCGACGGATGGATTTAAAACCGGAGGTTACAGGCTGACCGATGTAAGCCGCACCGTCGGATTTTGCACCGCTTTTGATTGCTTTCTGGTCGTCAAAGAAGAAACCTGTACGGCCTGGAGCGCATACTACGTTTACGATTTTCATTTTTAAAAATCTCCCTTCTTGATTAAAACAAAGCCGCCGGGCAGCGGGGCTTTTTTCCGCCGCCCGCTTTGGCTTTTAAGATGCAGTAAAATTAAAAATTAATATCTTGGTCTGCCTACCAAACGACCCTTGCTGATTGCATATACGTCGTCGATAACCATCTGGAAGGAAACCTCGCGGTTTTTCTGCCTTGCCGCGTTCTGCCAGTTTTTCTTTGTGGAACTTCTTGAGGTCGTCGGTGAATGGCAGGTTGCCGACTTCCAGGATTCTGACAGCACCGGTGTTGTCACGGGCTGGCAGCATGATGCCTGCGTTGCATTTTGCCGGACCGAACGGGATGTCGATGACACCTGCGTTGATACCAGCGATTGCGCCCAGGATGATGTCGCCATGACCCAGAGCGATACATTTATCCACGATGCAGCGGGTCTCTGCTTTGATGATTTCTTTTTCATGCTCCATACGGGGAACCGATGGTAACCTGGTCAACCAGCATATTGGTCAACTGTTTGGTGCAGCGCAGACCCTGTGCGTTTGCTTCCTTGGTTGGTACGCCGGCAGCCTCGTGTGGGGTCTTTACGATAACCTTGGTTTTTGCCTTGGACAGTGCTGCACAGGCAGCACCCCAGGAGATAACGCCGAATGCTTTTTGCTTCTGTCAGCCGGGAAACCGCCCATCCACTGATGGAACAATACGGTGGTAACGCGTTGACATCGTTGTAGCCGAATTTGTGCAGGTACTCTTCGGTCAGCTCTTCCAGGGTACGGATTGCTGCAACGTCCTGGATCTGGTTGCCCAGCTGACCGTAACCAACGGTGATGTTCTTAACGCCCTGCTCTGCTGCTGCCAAAGCTTCGATGATAGCAACCGAGTGGGAGGATACATGGTGGAACCAGGGGTGCCGGTCAAAGAGACCGTATGGCTCACGGTTGATCTGTACGCCGGCTTCTTCATAGATACCGGTCAGACGGTCAACGTACTGCCAATCGCTTCATGGTCTGCTCGATCGGAATGTTCTTTGCATATGGAATGTTGTAGGAGATACCGCCGCCTTCGTAGGAGGTAAAGCCGCCTGCGTAGGTGATTTCGGTCAGCAGTCTTGCATCCGGTGTACCATGTCTTACCTGAAGAGGAGTATCCAGCGCTTCTACAACCTGACGGCAGCCCTTTACACCATGGTTAACTGCCGGGGAAGCCGTTGAGGTATGGATGGAATTTGCCGCTTGCCATGCTCTCTTTTTCACGTCTGATACCCTCAGCACAGTTTTCATACTGGTTCTGGCGGGTATAGGAGTCGATGGTGCTTGGCAGCAGGTCTGCTCCGCCTTCGTCCTGAAGGTGTTTGAGCAGCTCGATATGGTTTTCAATCAGACCAACACCAGCTCTTGGCTGTACCAGGGTAACGCCCTCTTTTTTTTTTGTTGAGCTTGTTGGAGAAGATTTTGTGTTCCGGCAGGGATTTGTGGTAAGCGATGGCCTCGTCGAGGTCTACTTCCTTACCGGTTTCCCAGGTAGCGAGGATCTCTTTACGAACTTTATAAAATTCGTCATCGGACCATTTTTTATTTTTGATATCAATGGTTTCCATCTTTTACTAACTCCTTTTTCATGATTCTCAATGCCGTCTGTGGATATTCGGTACTGAGGATGCCCATGGCCGCCAGAATATACTTGCGGTCCACCAGCACCACTGCGCCTCCCTTTGGTTTTAAGGAGAACGCATCGAGTGGATTAAATAATGCATGGGAAGCAATCTGCGCGGTGCGTTTGGTGTGAATCAGCGCACCTCCGGTGACGATGACCGTCTTGACGGCAGTTAAATCGCCCTGCATACTAGCTGATACCCATTGGGGAATAATACTGCTCAGATGTCCTGCATGGCGGGTAACCGCTACCTCGATGGCAAGGGAAGCCAGCGCATAATCCAGCGCCTCCAGCTCATCGTCGTCATCCTTCGGTACCACATCGGTATGAACCGAAGGTAGTCAATCAGCTCTTTGCAGCGCTGTTCACTCCGGACAGCCCGATACATCGGGCGATGTCGGTAGCATCCACAATGCCGTGGATGCTGTACCGATGTCGCCTTCTACCGTTCTCTTTGCATACTCTTCCCGCAGACCCTTGAGGGCTGTCATGCCGGTGGTCGGCAGACCAGAAGGACATCGAATAAATATCGGTGGTCGCTCCGCCCAAATCCACTCAACCAGATCTCCGATGCCGTCTTCTCCCTCATCCCCTTTGCCAGCAGGCTGTCACCGCATAGCAGAGGGGTCGGCATCAGAATACCCTGTACCAGCTGCTGTGCGCGGCTGAGTCCCTTTTGCCTTGACAATCTGCTCCAGGAAGATTTCGCGAATCTTCTTCTGGACCGGCTCTACATTCGGGATGTCCAGTCGCGGCATAACGTTTTTCGCAGACATAGGTCTGTTTTTTCCTTCAGGATTTCCTGACACTGGTCGGCGCAGTTGCGGTTGCCGACGATGATGAATGGGGAAAGGATTTTTCGCTTTAGCAAGCATCCGTGCGTTAAAGACGATATTTTCCCTTGTTGCCTCCATCGGTGCCGCCGGTCAACAGACAGATGTCAGGATTGATGCGGTCGATTTCCTCCAAATCCCTTCTGTCAGCTCATAGGAGTAGGTTTTGATAACCTTTGCTCCCGCGCCCAGCGATGCCTGTCTTGCCGCTTTTTGCGGTCAGCTCGGGAACCAGACCGATGGCAACCATCCGCAAGCCGCCGGCAGCAGAGAGCAAGCGTACTGTTCCTCAAACTGGATGTCCCCCGATTTTTTCCTTTTTAAAATTGCAAGTGCGTTGTTCAAGCCGTTGATAATGTCCGTTTCGATGGTGGTATAGCTCTGTGCCGTACCCAAAATTTCTCTTCATCCACATCGACTGCGGTAATCTTGGTATAGGTGCTTCCAAAATCAATCAGCAAAAACAGCCTTCATTGCCTTCACCCTCTTTATCTAGACTCAAATCGTTATTCGCTTTTGAGGGTTTTTTATGCGATGCCCAGGTCCTCTTTCAGACAAGCGATGGTTACCTGTGGGTCGGTGCCTGGACCAAATGCTCTGTCAAAGCCCATTGCTTTATAACGTCTTTCGATTTCTTCTACCGGAACTTTACCTACAACCAGGTTGCCGCCTGCATACAGCAGAATTCCTTTTAAGCCTGCCTCGTCGCATTTTTTCTCTCATACCGGTGCAGTCGATCTCGCCCTGTCCATACAGAGAAGAAACACAGATGGCATCTGCGCCTACCTCGACAGCTGCTTTGATAAACTCATCCTGTGGTACCAGTACGCCCAGGTTGGTAACATCAAAGCCTGCGTCCAGAAATGCACGGTTGAGGATGGCGTTTCCGACTGCATGAACGTCCGCACCGATAACGCCGATAACCAGTTTTTTCTTTTTCCATTTTTTTGTTTGCACCTCTTGTCAATATTTTCGGTCACTGCCCGCTGTTAGCGCAGCGATTCAAGATACTCTTTTGGACCTTTTTCGTACAGGTTGTTGCCTTCGCTGTCGATGATGACAAATGCCGGCAGGTCTTCAACCTCCAGACGTCTGAGTGCCTCTGCACCCAGGTCCTCGTATGCGATAACCTCAGCCTTTTTGATGCAGCGGGACAGCAGAGCGCCTGCGCCGCCGATTGCTCCAAAGTAAACTGCGCCATGTTTCTTCATCGCTTCAATTACCTCAGGGCTTCTCTTACCTTTGCCGATCATGCCGCGCTGACCCAGCTCGATCATGGTTGGGGAATAAGCGATCCATACGGTAGCTGGTGGTAGGACCTGCGGAACCAATCACCTGGTCGCCCTTTGCCGGAGCCGGACCTACATAATAGATAACGGCATCCTTTGGATCAAACGGCAGCTCCTTGCCCTGTGCTACCAGTTCGCAAAGACGTTTGTGAGCAGCGTCCCTTGCTGTGTAAATAACTCCCCGAAATCAGTACACTATCTCCACATTTTAAGTCTTTTACCTGCTCCAAGGTAAGTGGGTTGTTATTCTCTTTTCCATAACCTTCTCCTCTTATAACTCAACAGTTTTATTGACGGGTAACATGGCAGTTGATGTTGACTGCGATTGGCAGACCTGCAATGTGGGTCGGCATCTTTTCGATGTTGACTGCCAGAGCGGTGGTCTTGCCGCCTACGCCCTGTGGACCGATGCCCAGAGCATTGATCTTCTCCAGCATCTCTTCTTCCAGCTGTGCATAAAACGGATCTGCATTGCGGACGTTGGTGTTTCTCATCAGCGCTTTCTTTGCCAGCAGAGCTGCCTTATCAAAACTGCCGCCGATACCTACGCCGACTACGATTGGCGGACATGGGTTCGGTCCTGCATCCTCAACGACCTTCATGATAAATGCCTTGACGCCTTCCAACCCGTCAGAAGGTTTGAGCATTTTGATCTGGCTCATGTTCTCACTGCCAAATCCCTTTGGAGCAACGGTCAGCTTAAAGCCGTCTCCAGGAACGATATCATAGTAGATCATAGCCGGGGTGTTGTCGGTGGTATTGACCCTGTCAGTGGGTCACGGACGACCGATTTACGCAGGCAGCCTTCTGTATATCCCCTGACGTACACCTTCGTTGACTGCTTCCTCCAGGTTGCCGTCGATGTGAACGTCCTGACCGATCTCTCCATGAATACACACGCCACGCCGGTATCCTGGCAAACCGGAACATAAGCCTTTTCTGCAATCAGGTAGTTTTCATGAATGATGCCCAGGATGTTCTTTGCCAGATCCCATGGCTCAGCCTGTTCACATGCGTTGATCTTCTCCCTTGATATCCTCAGGAAGATAGGAGTTTGCTTCCATGCAAAGACGTTTTTACCTGTGCGGTAATGTCTTTGGCACTAATCTCTCTCATCGTGTTTTCCCTCCCGTTTGGTCTTTCAGTATTTACCGAAAAATGCAGCCCGTGTCACCACCGGCTGTTTTTTTATTGATAAGCGCTTGCCAGCGCTGATATATCCGACTGTTTTTTGGGGCAGACAGAAGATGCCCCGCTCTAATTTATCACCATTGTCCCATCTTTTGCAAGTTTTTCTTTCAAAAAAATTGATTTTGATTTTTTCGTGCAATGTACAGAAGCGACAAAAAAAAACTTCTCATTTTAATAACGATGACTAAAAGTACGGCTGAACCTGCGAAAGTTCCTTTCAAAAATAGGGGCAAACTGACAATAAAGTTCAATCTTTTTCGTGTGTTTTGATAAAGCCAAAAGGTTGCTATACGCAACCTTTCCCTCTTTAAATAAATATACCACAAATTTGCGCTATTTAAAAGGCTTTTCTAGGACTATTTTCCAAAAAATTATGCGCATTTTCTTTCTGTCATTCTTTGATACGCTTAGAAAATCCATGTCTCTGCCGCGCGTTTTCTTCTCTGTTCCATGAACAAAAAGATGCAAAAATCCAGATGGAGGTCAGTCCCCCATCTGGATATAACGAAAACCTTCTCCGTGGACCTCATTTGATTCCAGCACCACCATAAAGGAGGCAGGGTCCACCGCCTTCACCGCCTGCTGCACCTGGTACATCTGTTTGTCGCTGCACGCGCACATAACCACCTGTTTATCCTCCTGCTTGTAGCCGCCGGCAGCCTTGAGGATGGTCGTGCCTCGCTTACAGGTCGCATCAATCGTATCGCAGACCAACTTGCCATGCTCGGTAACAATCAGTGTCAGCTTGCCCGCGTTTGCACCGTACATCACCTTGTCGATGACCACCGAGAAGATGAAGCTGACAATCATACCATAGATGATGCCGTCCACATCTCGGAACAAAAATCCACCTGCCAGCACGATGACCACGTCGGTGATAAATGCCAGCCTGCCCAGCGACAGGTGCGGGCGCACCGCCTTGAGCGCCATGACCACAAAATCCGCACCGCCGGTGGAGGAGTTCTGCATATAAATCAGACCGTATCCCAAACCCATCGTCACGCCAGTACACAGCGCCGCCAGCAGCCGGTCGCCGTCGTATGCCGGCAGCATCGGTCCTATATAATCAATAAAGATGGAGGAAATATCATACAGCGGATTGAGCGCAGGAAAAATCCCTTGCCCAACAGCTTATAGCACAAAAAGGCAAGCGGAATATTCAGTAAAATGATAGTCACACCGATGGGCATTCCCCCACAGTCGGTTAAAAATCAGCGCGATGCCCGAAAATCCGGTCAGTGGAAATCCTGCATTGACCGCAAAACTGTCCAACGACACCGCCACCAAAAAATCCGCCCAACGTTTCCATAAAGAAGGAGATGAGCCACCCCTTCCAGCGTTCCTTGTCCATTGTTTGTTTCATTTTTCTCTTTTCCCTCCTGCATAAAAATCATTCCCGTTTTCCCGCTCTGCAAAAAAGAGCATCCGCAGACCGCTCGATATGATCCGCAAATGCTCTTTTTCTATTTTAGAATAACATACAATTTTTTTACAAAGTCAAGCGTTGGATTTTTATTCTATTTTACTAAAAAAATATTCGTTTTTCGCCCCTTGTCCACCCCTTCTGTTTTATGATACACTGTGAAAAACACACCCTTATAAACCATATAGAGAGGACAGTTTTATGAAGCACATCCTTTGTTTATGCCTGACCGCCCTTTTGTGCTGCCTGCTGTATACCGGATGTAAGCAGCAACCAGCCAGCTTTTGTTCAAAGCGCCCAGCTCAGTCAAAACGAGCAGGCGCTACTCCAGCTGCTGGAGATTGAGCAGCCGCAGCTGTTCGATTTTTCGGTCCAGGGAGCAAAAAGCCTTTCGCTCGAGCTGTTCACCCTGAAAACGGCAGCTGGAAGCCCGCCGGCTCCTTCGGGAAATATCGACCAGCCCTCCTGCACCGGTCGCATCCTCTGCCGGACCGACCCGGACACCCACCAAATCAGCTCACTGGCGGTGGAGAACCTTGGCTCCATCCAGCGCATCCAGCCACAGATGGAGTCGCTGCCCGCTGCCACCGGCTACGGACAAAACGCCATCTCCGGGCGCACCGACATCACCTTGGAGCAGCCGATCGCGCTGTGCGTGCTCTACCTCAACCGGCAGCAAAAAGGATTCCTACACCCACTACCTGCCCGACTATGCGCTGGAAAATCCGCAGGAAATCGAAAGCGACGCCGCACAGCTGGTCACCCTCACCTTTTCTGCGCAGCCGCTTGCCTGATTTTTGTGTTGCACAAGCTGTCAAATCTGGAAAAACGGGTCGGATGTGGTATAATGCACTGGGTATCCCCAAACTGTATGTGAGGTGAAAACGATGACAGAAAAACAACGTTCCGATGCCGGTTTGCCCTACTTTCCGGGCGATGAGGAGCTGCGCGCGCCGCGTGCCCGCTGCAAGCAGCTGTGTGCTATGCCTTCAACACAACCGAACATCAGCAGCGGGAGGAACGAATCAATCTGCTGCGCCAGCTGTTGGGCAGCACCAATGGACGCTTTCTGATTGAGCCGAGCTTCTGGTGCGATTACGGCTACAACATCCATCTGGGCAAAAATTTTTTATGCCAACCACAACTGCGTCATCCTCGACTGCGCCAAGGTCACCTTTGGCGACCACGTGATGGTCGGTCCCAACTGCGGCTTTTATACTGCCTGTCATCCCATTGACCCGCAGCAGCGCCGCGAGGGTGTTGAGTTTGCCCGTCCCATCACGGTAGGAAAACGATGTCTGGTTTGGCGGCAGCTGTACCGTCCTGCCGGGTGTGACCATCGGGGGACGGCTGTGTTATCGGTGCAGGCAGCGTGGTCACACGCGACATCCCTGCAAACACGTTGCCGCGGGCAATCCCTGTCGTGCTGCGCTCCATCTCGGAAGCGGACCGGATGGACTTGATGCGATGACAGTTCCCCTGTTGTCATACGGCACCCATTTTTCATTTTGAGGAGGATATGTTATGAAACACAACACCAAAAAGCTGGTCCTGTCGGGTCTTTTTCCTTGCAATCGGACTGGTGCTCCCCCTTTCTGACCGGTCAAATCCCTGAAATCGGCAATATGATCAGCCCGATGCACTTTCCCCGTCCTGTTGTGCGGCTTCATCTGCGGCGCTCCCCTACGGCGCTTTGGTGGGGATTGATTCTGCCGCCGGTGCGCTTCCTGCTGTTCCAGATGCCTCCGCTGTACCGGTGGGTCTTGCTATGGCGTTTGAGATGGCAACCTACGGTCTGGTCAGCGGCTTGGTCTACCCCGCGTCCAGCACAACATCAAAAGGCATCTACCTCAGCCTGGTCCCTGCCATGGTAGTCGGACGCATCGTCTGGGGAATCGCTCAGGTCATCCTGATGGGACTTTCCGGCGGCAGCTTCACCTTCCAGGCATTCATTGCAGGCGCACTCATCAAGGCCGTTCCTGCTATCGTTTTGCAGCTCATTTTGATTCCTCTCATCATCGCCGCTTTGCAAAGGCAAAGATTCTTAAATAAACGCACCCTGTATTTGAAACAAAGCCCTCTGCTTTCCCCGCTTACCGGCGAAAGCAGAGGGTATTTTTCTGAAAATCGCAGATTTTATTAACTTATCGTATAAAATATGATGTTTATTAACTAAAAGTAAATATTAGCACTCACTACTTGACAGCGCTAATATTGCGAGCTATACTAGGTTCAGAACAAAAGAAAAAGACCTCCAGGCACGCAGGAGATTCCAGAAGGAGCCTCCCGCAGCAAACCGTTGAAAGCCTCTTCCTGATGTTCAACGAACAAAACAAAATGGATTGAAAACGGAGGAATGATTTATGTTACTGCCTAGCATCTTTTGGTGAAAAATTTGTTTGATGATATGATGAACTTCGATTTCGATAAGGAATTCGAACGGATGGGCCGCCCGCTGTACGGCAAGCACGCAAAGAACGTGATGAAGACCGATGTCCGTGAAACAGACAACAGCTACGAGCTTGACATTGACCTGCCGGGCTTTTCAAGGATGAAATCACCGTCCAGCTGGAAAACGGCTACCTGAGCATCAGCGCCGCAAAAAGGTTTGGACAAAGACCAAGAGAATAAGGACGGCAAATATATCCGCCGCGAGCGCTATGCCGGCAGCATGAGCCGTACCTTCTATGTCGGCGACCAGCTGACCGAGCAGGATATTCAGGCGAAATTTGAAAACGGCATCCTGCAGCTGACCGTGCCAAAGAAGGAAGCTAAACAGGTAGAAGGACACAAATACATCGCAATCGAGTAAACTTTTCCCTCTTATCAATGATGTGCATCAAGCCCAGGGGTCAAGACAATGCCTTGACCCCTGGGCTTTTTTCTGCTATATTCAATTCATAAATATTCTAATGATTATAATATGCGGAGGGTAAGGGTCCATGTTTCTTTTTTCAATCATTTTGACACGATTGCCGGTCATCCTCTAACGTTAAAAATCATAGAGAAAAATCCCGGTGACCAGCAGGCAATTCCTTTTATTACTACAACATCCTTTTTAAGCGGCTCTGACCAGCCCATTGGAAAAATCAGTCTGCGGGTCGGTCACAACTTTCATTCTTACTACAACGGCAACATCGGCTATGAAATCGACCTGGCACATCGTGGGCATCACTATGCTGCCGCCGCCTGTCAAATGCTTTTCCCATTGGCAAAAGCGCATGGAATGGAGTATCTGGACATCACCTGCGATGAAGACAATATCGCCTCCTACAAAACTCTCGAACGCCTTGGCGCAGAATTGCTCGAAATCTGCACGCCTCCCCAAAGCTATTGCTATTGAACGAAACCATCCAGCCGCATCGCATCTACCGTCTAAAGCTGCAATAAATAGAAGGACCTCGCTTTTTTGCGAGGTCCTTCTTTTATTGCAAAAGTTTTCACTTTGCTGCTTCTGGCGGCTTCCAGCTCCGCCTTTTTCTGGGCATACAGCTTGGCAATCATCTCCAGCTTATCTGAATCGCAATCATCTGCGGACATTTTGTGGTGCATGCCATGCAGCGGACACAATGCTCCGCACCGTTTCCATGCTCGACCACCTCTTCATAGTCCTGAACAAACGCTTTCTCCCTTGCCAAAAAATCTTGTACTGGGAGTAGATGGAGAAAATCTCCGGATGTCCACCATCGGGCAGTCCATGCAGTACCGACAGCCGGTGCAGGGGATTTCGTTGACCTTGCGAATCTCCTCGACCACCCGGTCGATAGCTGCCAGCTCCTGCTCGTTCATCGGCTCAAAGTGGGTCATTGTGGCAACGTTGTCCTCCAGCTGCTGCAAATCGCTCATACCGCTGAGCACAACAGCGACCTGTGGCAGCGATTCCACCCAACGGATTGCCCAGCTGGCAATCGAGCGCTGTGGCTCCAGCTCAAAATGGTTTGGCACGCTCGCTGTCGATGGTCGCCAGATAGCCGCCGCGCACCGGCTCCATGACCATGACCGGCAGGTTGCGTCTTTCCAGCTCACGATACAGCTGCTCTGCACCCTGGTTGATTGCCAGTCGAGGTAGTTGAGCTGAATCTGCACAAAAATCCCAGGTATAATCATTCAAAAATCTGGTGAACACCTGATAGGTGCCATGGAAGGAAAAGCCCAGGTGTTTGATTTTGCCCCTCCTGCTTCATCTGCTGCAAAAATTCACGCAGTGCAGGTCCTTTACCTTTTTATAGTGGTTGCGGTTGAGGCTGTGTACCAGATAGAAATCGATGTAGTCAGTCTTCAAGTTTTGAGCTGATTGTAGAAG
>VOFK01001953.1_pt1 | contig 25552 bp, 39 predicted proteins | sample 5384121 | NCBI WGS metagenome assembly VOFK01 (sample SAMN12384730, study PRJNA508395) | human gut metagenome | isolation source: healthy gut J | host: Homo sapiens | reverse complement strand
CTGTAGAATCCTTCATGATAGAATATAAATAAATCATGGAGGAATTTTTTTTTATGGCAAAGACGTAGACGAGAAAGAATTGAAGGGAAAGAAGAATATCATTGCCGGATTGATTCAGGAATATGACATCAAAACAGCAGAAGATATTCAAGAGGCATTAAAGGATCTATTAGGCGGTACTATTCAGGAAATGATGGAAGCTGAACTGGATGAGCATTTAGGTTATGATGAATATGAACGCAGTGACAATCCGATTATCGAAATGGAGTAAAAAAAAAAAAAGCTTCGTAGTTCTTATGGGGGAAATCCCTATTGATGTTCCACAAGACCGTGACGGTGATTTTGAACCGCAGATAGTCCCTAAGCGAAAGAAGGACATATCAGAAATAGAACAAAAAAATCATTGCTATGTCGGCAAAGGTATGACAACAAGACAAATTTCTGATATTGTGGAAGATATATATGGTTTTGAGGTAAGTGAAAGTATGGTAACTGCCGTTACAAAAAAAAATATACCACAAATAGAGGAATGGCAACAACGCCCTTTATCAGCTGTGTATCCGATAGTTTTCATTGATGCAATCCACTTTTCTGTCCGTGAGGAGCATATAGTAAAGAAGATAGCTGCATACATAATTTTGGTGTAAATGATGAGGGTAAGAAGGAAGTTTTAAGCATAACTATAGGTGAAAATGAGAGTGCGAAATATTGGCTTGAGTTTTAAATGAACTCAAAAAATCGTGGTGTACGGGATATATTGATATTATGTGCAGATGGCTTATCAGGGATAAAGGAATCAATAGCAGCAGCTCATTCAAATACAGAGTATCAACGTTGTATTGTCCATCAAGTGCGCAATACGTTGAAATATGTAGCGGAAAAAGACAAAAAAGCATTTGCAAATGATTTAAAAGAGCATATATCATGCACCGAACGAAGAAAAAGCGGATACGAACGTATGCAGAGTGTCACAAAAAATGGCAAGAAAAAGTATCCTAATGCGATGAGAAGATGGGAAGAAAATTGGGATGTTTTATCACCGATGTTCAAATTTTTCAGCAGAAGTCAGAAAAGTCATGTATACAACAAATGCAATAGAAAGCCTTAATAGTGTACTACGTCGATTGAATAGCCAAAGGAGCGTATTCCCCGAGCGATACAGCCCCTTCTAAAGGCACTGTATTTGGCAACATTTGAAGCAACAAAGAAGTGGACAATGCCACTTAGAAATTGGGGCAGAGTTTACGGAGAATTGTCAATCATGTATGACGGACGACTTGTTTAGCATATATTTTTACAGATATACAGATATATAGTGTAAAAAAATACGGTCTTTACAAGACCGCTCTTGACGCGGGAGGAAATCCGTGCTATATTACAAAAAAGGCAGATAAGCTGAATTTTGCTTATCTGCCCAAATAAAACTAAGTATTTTATCATAGAAAAAATTAATTTTTACAGAAATAATCTCACACTCTCTTTTTACATTTGTATAGTGTGAAAAAAATACGGTCTTTTGCAAGACCGCTCTTGACGCGGAAGAAAATCCGTGCTATATTACAAAAAAAGGCAGATAAGCTGAATTTTGCTTATCTGCCCAAATAAAAACTAAGTATTTTATCATAGAGAAATTAATTTTACAGAAATAATCTCACACACTCGCGTACCTGAATTCTTTGATTATCAATCATTTCAAATAATTTTTCAATCCGACTTTTTTTTTCCACCTCCGAGTCATTGCTGAATCATGGCAATTTATACAGTATATCACATCGTAAAAATTATTTGAAACAAGTTTTTTTTGTTTATGATAACCGTCAATGCACTTTTTATGAGCATTTAACGGTTCACCACGTCTTGATCTGTAATTTTCATGATGAAGTTCTTTTTACTTCATCACCTTTCAAATATACAATCCATCTTCCAAACGGTGTTTTTTATAAACACTGCGTCATTCGTAACGCTGTACTCTAAATTAAACATATCGCATATTCTATTCATATTTTCAATAGTAAGCGGTAAATCTCTAATATCTTTTTATATTATACTTTCTCTTTATTTTAATATTTGTTTTTTCCAATGAAACCTATTCCAATCATTTTCACAACCGCATACCTTACATACTTTATTTCCTTGAAAAAATCACGTCCTTACTCGATTTAATCAATGCACTGTCGGCATATCGACAATTTCCGTTATGTACCTTATGAGTTCTTGGATTTAAGTAACACGTTTCTTGTTCTGTTAATTTTCGATATTCACCATAACACTTACAAAACAGTAAGTATAAGTAGTTCACATCGTGTTTTTTGAATAATGCAAATAATTCTTTTTGATATTTAATTCCCGCTTGTTTTAACGACTTTTCAAAACCAATAACTTTTTTGCCGTCACCGGCAATTTGCATAAGAAGTTGTTGCAGTATAATCACTCTGTGTCTTGGCATTGATATTCCGTATTTATCCGTTCTTATCTTTAATAATTCATAAGTTTCATTTGTCCACACAACAATATACTTATAGTTTTGAAAAAGATATGTTCATATTTTTTTAATACTGTTTCCTCACTTTTTGACTTCATAATAGCGTCAAGTGGATAATGAGATACAGTAAAATGTGTTCGGATTAAAAACATTCCTTGTTACTTAATCTAATTGATTTAGAAAATGTTCTTTTTATTTCAAATTTGCGTCTGCTGCAACTATTCCTATTTGTACAGGTTCTCTTTCCTCTATATCTGTTGTTTTGGGTGCTTGATTCCACTCAATATCCAAAAAACAGATATTCAAATTTTACATTTGCCATAATCATCAACTCTTATCAAAATCGTAATTATCGTTTTCATTACTCCTCATAATGATTATATCCGCCCAAGAAACTTTTTTTCGCTGTGGCGTTTTTATGACCATTATTGTCGTATGTATTAACACCTCCAAACAGACCGGGACTGCTGTGTCCGGTTTTATGTCCATTGTTGTCATAGTGATTCATACCGCCAAAAAATCCAGGACTGCTATGCCCTACCTTATGTCCGTTTGCATCATAATTATTCATTCCTCCAAAGAATCCCGGTCGGCTTTCTCCTATCTTTTTTCCACTTGCGTCATAATGGTTTATTGTACCGAAAAAATCCCGGTCTGCTGTATCCATCTTTTTTCATAATTAATCACTCCTTTTATTATTCACATGGTTTCTGTGTTTTCTGTAATTAGATTATAATATATACATAGTCCAATAATACGGACTTTTCTCTCTTCACAATCAATAAGTTATTGTACAGTCTTGAAAAAGCAGTAATTTTAAGATATAATTTAGACTGAATAGATTTGCAAAAGGAGCGTAGAATTATGAATAAATGCAAAAAACGTACATAGCAATAGACTTAAAAATCATTTTACGCGTCCGTTGAATGTAGAGAAAGAAACCGTGACCCGCTAACCACAAATCTTGTTGTAGCCGATCCGAGTCGGACGGAGAAAAAACAATCTGTCTTGCTGTGTCTCCGTCGCTCAAAAAAATACGGATTATCGGGACGAGCAAGATTATTTTGAAATCATACAAAAAGTTAAAACCGCAAATGAAATACGAAAGCTTAAAGCGCCAAACCACGTTTTTTGCGGTTCTTCTGATGACAGCCGTGAACTTCAGAAAAAAACCGTCACTTAAGATTGATTACATAATTGCTCCACCGCGTATGGCACGCTATATGGAATACAGTACAAAGATTTATAATATCTATCTTAAATATATCGCACCGGAGGATATTCACATTTATTCGATTGATGAGGTATTTATAGATGTAACGCATTACCTTTCGACATACAATATGACTGCTCGTGAACTTTGCAATGACAATGATACAAGATATTTTAGATACAACAGGAATAACCGCAACAGCCGGAATCGGAACAAATCTGTATCTTTGCAAAATAGCAATGGATATAGTCGCAAAAACACATTGAACCGGATAAAAACGGTGTACGAATCGCCGAACTCGACGAAATGTCATACCGAAGATTGTTATGGAATCACAGACCTCTTACTGATTTTTTGGAGAGTCGGTCGTGGTTATTCAAAGAAATTAGAAAAAATCGGACTTTACACTATGGGTGACATTGCAAGATGTTCTATCGGTAAACCGACTGATTACTATAATGAAGAACTGTTATACAAGCTTTTCGGTATAAATGCCGAACTGCTTATCGACCATGCTTGGGGTTACGAGCCTTGCACAATGGAAGATGTCAAAACATACAAACCCGAAACAAACAGCATATCCTCGGGACAAGTATTACATTGTCCGTATGAGTTTGACAAGGCAAGATTAGTTGTAAAAGAAATGACCGACCTTATGGTGCTTGATTTGGTGAATAAAGGACTTGTGACAAATCAAATCGTGCTTACAATCGGCTATGATATTGAAAATATTACAGATAAAAACAGAAGTCAGAGTTATAAAGGTACAGTTACAACGAACTATTACGGTAAAAAAGTTCCGAAGCCTGCTCACGGAACGACAAATCTTCCAAAACAAACCTCATCTACTACGCTTATTACAAATGCAGTTATGGAATTGTATGATAAAATTGTAAACAAGAAATTGCTTATCAGAAGAATTAATATTGTGGCTAACAAGCTTGTCGATGAACACAGTGTAAAAAACGCAAACAAATATGAACAGCTTGACCTTTTTACCGATTATGAGATTTTAAAGAAACAACGCGAAAAAGAAAATGCCGAATCAGAGCGAGAAAAAACGTATGCAGAATATAATACTTGATATAAAAAAGAAATTCGGGAAAAATGCCATTCTTAAAGGAATGAATCTTCAAGAAGGTGCAACCGCCAAAGACCGCAACAATCAAATAGGCGGTCACAAGGCATAATTTTAAGGAGAATTACCATATGGAAAACGTTAGTCATAAATATGATGACATAATCAATCTGCCCCCACCATGTTTCAAAAAAGCACCCACAAATGTCGCTTCATGACCGTGCGGCACAATTTTCACCGTTTGCAGCTCTTACGGGACACAAAGCGGCAATTAATGAAACCGCCCGTTTGACTGATGAAAAGCAGATATTAAGCGAAGATGTCATTGCCAAACTCAATGAACAGTTAAATTTAATTAAAGAGAATATCGGTACAAATCCAATCGTGACAATAACATACTTTGTTCCCGATGATAGAAAATCAGGCGGTGCATACATATCCAATACCGGTGTTGTAAAGAAAATAAACGAATACAATCACACTGTTGTTTTGACCGACAAAACAGTTATTCCAATCGAGCAAATAAGCGAAATGCAAAGCGATATTTTCAGCGAAATATATTAATGATTTTGCAATTTATGCGATGAAGTGTAAATCGGCAGTGATACAAAAATTAACAATACCGTTGTTGACAAGCTGATAAGATGTGCCACCATAATATCAGTGAAATTTCTGTGCATAAAAAATGCCATGTATATCCATAAAATTCTTACACCGCACACACCTATAACGCTAAAAGTACAGACATAGCCTCTGATTATCAGCATAAAATATAATCCAAGAATATGTCCGCCCCCAACTCAAAAAACAAGAGTAGACAAAATCATAAAAATTTTTGTCTACTCATTAATATTATCTCCAAACTTCTTCTGCGATTTCTTTTTACAAGCTGCAATTTTGCCCACTGTTCTTCTTCTTTTCTGTAAGTTTATTACCTATTTCGCATGACGCAAAACCGCATTGTGGACTTAGGCACAATCTGTCAAGAAAAATATATTTTTTGTGCCTCTTTTATTCTCGCGATTACGTCGGCTTTATTTTCCAGTTTCGGTGACTTTGTTGTTATAAGTCCCAACACGACTTTCTTATCGCCGTTGACGTGTGCCAAAGGCTCAAAGCCTCCCGAACGCTCGTCATCAAATTCAAGATAATATGCATCTACATTTTCCTTTTCAAACAATACCTCTGCAACCGAATCATATGCACCTGCACTTGCGTATGTTGAATGGAAGTTTCCTCTGCAAACGTGAGTAGTAATTGTCATATCGTTTGGTTTGTCCTCTATTGCAAGGTTATTTATCTCTACCAAAAGTTCTTGAATATCCTTCAATCCCTTTTTATCCGTACCGAACAATTCTTCTGCTCTCGGATCTACAAGCATTCCCCATGAGCAGTCGTCAAGCTGTAAATTGCGACAGCCTGCATCATACAAATCCGCGATTACCTTTTTATATCCGTTAGCAATATCCTCTGCCAACTTATGAGTGCTGTCATAATACTTTGACGTGTTTTCCAACGCAAACGGCATGATCATTTGTTCAATAAACTGTGCTGGTGCGGGAATTGTCTGCTTTTGCAACAGTATTTTCATCTTCAAATTGCTTTTACAAATTTAAAAATGCTCCACGAAGGGATGTACTTTTGAAAGTCCTACTTTTCCGCAAAGGTATGTATCATCAATCATTGCGTCTTCGCCGTGAAACGGTAAACCTGTTTTCGTTTTTTCATGTGCCACACCGTCAAATCCCCACATAAAATCCAAGTGCCATGTCGCACGTCTGAATTCTCCGTCCGTAATGACGTGATAGCCTAATTCTTTTTTGTTTATTGATAAGTCTTTCGATTTCCTTTATCTTCAACTGCTTTTAATTCGTAAGCCGAAATTTTTCCGTTTTCAAACCCCTCTCTTGCCGCTTTTAAATTTGCAGGTCTTTAAAAAGCTGCCTACAAAGTCATATTTGAATGGTATTTGTTTGCTCATTTCTGTTACCTCCTGTGTTTTAATTTACATTAAGTATAACAGAAAATACGGAAATAGAAAAATATATTTATCATCATTTATTCATAGTTTTAATCTATGGATAAATGATTTTTCAATACATTCAAATATGAAACTCCGTATCGGCTAAGAACAGAATTTTTGCGTGTTAAAATTCCGATACGCATACTGCAATCTGAATCTAACGGTTTTGAAATAATGTTTTCACCGTTTAATTCCGTATCTATAATACCCGAACAAACCGTAAAACCGTTAAGACCGATAAGCAGATTAAATAATGTCGCTCTGTCACGCACCATAATATTTTTAGAGAATTCCAGCGAACTCAAAAATTCCTCCGAAAAGTAAAATGAATTGTGTTTTCCCTGTTCAAACACCAAATACGGATACGGCATTAAGTCTTGAATTGTTATTTCCTCTTTGTCTGCAAGAGGGTGATTGTTTGATATGAAAACGTGCGGTTTTGCAATATATAATTCTTCAAAATTCAAGTCATTTTTATTAATAAGTTTGCTCAAAACTGCCTCATTATGCTCACTCAAATACAATATTCCTATTTCACTTCGTCCGACTGCCACATCATCTATAATTTCATACGTCTGTGTTTCACGCAAAATAAAGTTGTATGCGTCCGCATCATATTCCCCTTATAACGTCCACAAACGCATTAACCGCAAATGAATAGTGCTGACATGAAACAGAAAATCTCGGTTTCTGATTTCTCTCACCTTTAAAATGCTCCGTCATAACGTCCGTCTGCTCCAAAATCTGACGTGCATATGAAAGCAATGTTTCTCCGTCCCTTGTAAGCTCTACGCCCTTATTGGAACGAATGAATGCCGTTATCCCCATTTCTTCTTCAATATTGTGAATTGCAGAGGTAAGGCTCGGCTGTGCTATAAATAACTTTTCAGCCGCCTCCGTTATATTGCCACACTCCGCTACCGTTACTATGTATTTTAATTGTTGCAGTGTCATTGTATATCCCTCATTCTATACTGAATATGTTTATTATATCATATTCACGTAAAAAATACAATAAGAGTCTATCATAAAGATAAACTCTTATTAAAACCATTATTTATATAATCTCATAAATACCGATGCGGCTTGTGCTCTTGTTGTACCGGCTTTAGGGATTAAAGTTTCCGTTTTCGTCACCTGTCATTATTCCTGCACAATATGCCCACTTAACAGAATCAGTCGCATAATCCGCAATATCTTTCACATCAGAATATGTAATTTCATCACTGTCTGAATTATATCCCTTAGTTTTTTTGCATAGCGATATAATATAGCTGCCATTTGTTCACGAGTTATATCACTGTTAGGATCAAATTCCGTTTCTGTTTTTCCGCTTATAATATCATTGTTATAAGCCCATAAAAACAGCTTTTAGCATACCAAGAATCATCAGCTACATCACTGAAATTCAATTCACCGTCTGCTGTCGGTTCATTTTCTATACGATACAATGCCGAAACGAACATTGCACGGGTTAATGTAATGTCAGGAGCAAATTCACTGTCGCTTACACCTGTCATAAAACCTTTGTCATACGCATATTTGACAGCTTGATAGAACCACATATTTTCCGTTACATCAGTAAACCACACTGTTTGAGTAGTATCCTTTTCAGGTGCAGTCGTAGGTATAACAGTAGGTGCTGTTGTCGGTTTTGCTGTTGATGTACTGCCACCCGAACCGGAGCCACCGCTTTGAGGCTGTTTTGTGGCAGTCGGAGTGACTGTCGGAGTCGGTTTAGGTGTTGAATCTGTATCTTTTGCATCTAGCCACCTATTATAAAGTGAACCGTCACCTGTTTTATCCGATTCACTCAATCGGCAACTTCTTGACGGTAATCGTCAACGTAATGCCATACGATTTCTTCATCACCAATCAATTTATACTCATTCAATCCCAATGAAGGGTGACTGCCGTTTACAGTATACATCCATCCGGAAAGTTTACCGTTTGTAAATTCACCGAGCCAATATCCTTCCGGTGATTGAATTGTACTGATATATCCGTTTTCCCAACCACGATATTTTAAGCCGTTATCGTCAAGTGCTTGTTTGAATACATCTCCCACTGTACTTCCTAATTTTACTTCATACTCTTTTTTCAGGAATCCATGTTTGATATGTATTCTTCGTATCTTTTGTCAAGACAAAGTCACTTCCGAGATTTTCTTCGCCGATAAGTCTGAAACTTACATTTATCTTTTTCAACATTATCAGGATTTTCTTCTACATTCATCAATACAGCCACATATGTATAAGGACTTGATTTTGCATACAAATATGCCTGACCTATTCCATGTCCGACTGCAACGCCGTTTCCTATTGAAACAATGTTTTCGTCACTGCTCTTTACTTCTGAATTTGACGAAACATTTGCAGTACCGTTTACAATTATATCGCTGTTATCTACTTGCAAATTAACTGTTTCGGCAGAATATTTGTCTAATTCTGCTTTTTGTGATTGCATTGATACCGTCAATATCACCTTTACAGCTGTCGTTTGCATTATTTTTATCGTCACTCAACCAATAATTTTTTCGCAAACAACGCTGTTTATATCATAATTTGAATTAACATCACCAAAAACACCGTATTCGCTCTTTCCGCCATTGTAATTATATCTTGTATAACACTTACCGCTTTCGTCCTGATAATAACCGCAGATGCCTGCTGACGTTTTAGCTGTTACAGTTCCGTAGTTATTTGAGAAATCAACAGCTGATTCCCCTAAAACTGTCGAACTGTAATTACGTCCGACAATACCGCCGGCATAGTTTTCACCGTTTACATCACCTGTATTTTCACAGAAATATACCAAGCCGTTTATAAGTTCACCGACTATACCACCGCCGTATGAACCTTTGTGCTGTGATATTACCGCTGTTTTGACAATTTTGATACCGCTTTTTTATAACACCCTGACGCACGACCTGCAATACCGCCCGTCATACTTCCCGACACTTCTGCCGTATTAGCACAATTTTCTATTTTACCGCAGCTATAATTTTTTCAGCTACAATTCCTCCGACGTCATATTTACCGCTTATTGCACCGTTATTGACTTCGGAAATTTCTCCGTTTACGGATAAGTCTGCATAATCGTCAATAAACAATAGCGCCTGACCTTTGCCGTTTCTGTTTTCTATCGTAATACCGCCGACATTACCGCTGTTCGATAAGTAACCGTTATTTTCAGATTTTCTTACAGTACCGTAATTTTCGCCGACTATTCCCGACTTACTGTGTTACCGGCCGATGTCATATTGCTGTTATTCACACAACCTGTTACAATTCCGTAATTTTCGCCGACTATTCCTGCAAGATATGTTACGTTTGAGGCGGTAAATCCGAAATCAGCACTGTTAGTACAATTTTCTATTGTACCAAGATTTATTCCGGCTAAAGCGGCAATTTTTCTTACGTTATTATGAGCGGTCAATCTATTAGTAGAATCTATATTAAGATTTTTTAACAACACCATTCTTTCCTATGTATGAGAACAATCCGAAATAATTGTTTTTTCGGCATACAGAATCGCGTTCTTTACAGAAAAACCGTTTCCGTCAAACACACCTTCAAACGCACGATTCTTCTCGGACTCCCACCATTCTCCGTTATCGTTTGACTTTAATCCATCCCAATAACCGATTGAACTAAATTCTTTTGCTATCGCTTAAATCAATATCGCTTGAAAGTTTAAAGTATACACCTTTATATGAATTTCCGTCTGCAACGCTTTCCGAAAAGAATGTTCATATCTTCCAACGATTTTATAATATACGGTTCTTCTTCCGTACCTTTACCGCTCCATTTAGGTTCTGAAACTTTTACGGAAACAGCACTTGATATTCCGCCAATTTCACATTTAACAGTTATATCCTTTGCATTGCCAAGCTTAGCGGAATCTATAATAATACTTACATTTAGTGTCCCTACGCCATTTGTAATTGTAATATCGCCGCTTTGTTCAACTGTAACGGCACTGTTGTCACTGCTCCATTTTGCAGTTATATTTTTATTTAAATTCTTACCGTATATCTTTGCTGTAAATGTATGAGAAGTATCTGTTTCAAGACTTTCGCCCGATGATACAAGATTTATCGAAATAATTTTTGCTTTCCTTGTATTCGTTATTAAGTACCGGATATTTACTTCCAACATAAAATATCGGTGCTACTTCTACTGTTTTGCCGTCAACTTCTTGTTCTTTAACACACCACAAATCATACACAAATGCGTCGCTTTGCATATATTTCGTCTGTTCTGCCTGTGGCAATATTCGTGTTTGTTGATGCATTTTCGCCATACGGCATTTTATCGCCGATAATTCTGTAATATAAATTTTCTGCCGATACACCGTTTGTAAATGCTCGAATAATGTACCTGCTTTTTTTTTGCTTTTACTGTCCCCGTTGCGTAACAATTTGTCACTTTACTGCCGCTTAAAAAGCTGTCCTACCAGTCCGCCGACATATTCATCTGCCAAAACAGCAGTATTTGAATAGCAATTTTCTATTTTAGTGTCCCTTGCTATACCGACAATACCGCCTCCTATATCTTCACCGCTTACAAGTCCGTCTACTCCAAGCAATGTAATTTCTGCATTTGCGGTATATCCGAATAATCCGCTTACTTTTTGATTTTCGGTATTTAGTTTTACTTCATATCCGTTACCGTTAAAATGACCCGAAAATGCTTTATCTTCCGCATTGCCTATTGAAATCAATACTTTTCTGTTAAATCAATATTATTATTTAATTTAAAGTATGCGTCTTTATATGATTCACCTTTTATTTACATTTTTCGCAAGTAATGCAAGTTCGGACGCTGTTTTTATAACATACGGATTTTCTTTACTTCCGTTTCCGCTGTCAAATGTTTCAGCCACACTGTCTGACCATTTTCCTTGTGATGAATATGACGGTATTTTCTCTTCAATTTTAGGTGTTGAAGCAGGTGTTACTGACGGTGTAGGTTTTGTTGATGTGTCTATATCATCGGAACCGTTTACCTCCCATGCCAAAACAGGGAATTTATCCGATTTCACAAACGCACTGCCTAAAATTCCAGTCATATCTGCAAGCTGATTTTCTGTTTTCACTTCAAGTCCCGTACCCGAATTTTCCGCATACGGCATAGGTGCGGTATCTTTAAGGAAATAGCAGTTTTTAACTGAATATCCGCTTACTGTATATCCAAGTATTCCGCCGTTGGTATTGTTTTGCGATGAAATTTTACCGCTGTTATATGAATTTTGAAATATCACAGTTGTATGATTTACCAGAAATACCACCCGAATATGCTGACGCACTTACTTCACCGCTGTTATAACAACTGTCAAGAAGTATACTGCCCTCGTAATTGTAACCGACAATACCGCCTGCATATCCGTCGGTTGCAGTTACAGTGGCTTTATTAGTACATTCTTTTACAGTTCCCGAACTGTAAGCGGCAATACCGCCAACTTCGTCCTTACCTGTAATAGTTCCCTTTATTCTCACACTGAGCTATAACACAGCTTGTAACCGTTTTGTTAACCGCACCGTTATAACCTACTATACCGCCGACTCTGTTTTCGCCTTTTATTTCGGCATAGTTGATACAATGAGATATTAAACCATAGTTCACGGCACATATACCTGCCGCAATTCCATATGTATTATTCGTGTTTTCTATATTTCCGTATACATAAAGATTTTTTATTACCGCATTTTCTTCCGTAACTCCGAAAAGTGCCGAAAGATAGCTGCCCGAAAGATATATTTATTCCCCTTATACTGTTATCTTGACCGTTAAAATTACCGTTAAAAGCATTGCCTTGATATTTATTTGATATGTATTTATCGGATACACCTATCGGTGTCCACTCCTTGCCTGATAGGTCTATATCATTTTTCAAGACAAAATACTTGTCTGACATATCATTGCCCTTTTTCTACTTCATACGAAAGCAAAGCGAGTTCTTCTGCATTTGCAATAACATACGGATTATCTTTATCACCGTTACCGCCGTCAAATTCTTCTGCGCGATAATCTATCCAGTAATTTGACGTATCCGTTATAATCTGCTTTTCAATTCCGTTTACCGAAATTTTAAGCGTCTTTTCGGCATTTACTTTGTCAAATGTGATGTCTATAGCTGTTTTTCGTCTGATATGTATTGAGATAACTGAACATTTTTATTAGTTCAACCGCTTTATCGTCAACAAATGATTTTATTTCAAAATCATTTAACGTAGGATTTGTTCCTACAAGTTTTTTTTGTTTAACAATACAGTTATCTTACCGTTTTCGATATTAATGCTTTCAATATCAAATGTTTCGTCTTCCCCTGTCGGCGCATTGCTCCAATCAATAACAGGAAGATTATCACTGTCTGTAAATGCGTCTGACAAATCACTTGCCAAAAACAGTGTCAACGGCATATACCGTACTTATATCACCGCCGTTTTCAAGTGCCACAAGTTTAGTGCTGTCACCTATGTTATACAAGTTATTTACTGTCGTATTTTTCATTGAACCGATTAGTTGATATTCCGTATGAGTATTCACCTCACCGCTGTTGTACGCATTTTCTATCGTACCGCCAAGCTTGTAGCCTACTAATCCGCCACTGTAACTGCAACCGATTACCTTACCGGTATTATATACGTTAGTTATGTCACACGCATAATTGCAACCGATAATACCGCCGAAATAATTACCGTCTTCAGTACCTATTTGACCGTCATTATATGCTCTGTCAATCTTTCCCGGCATTCGCTTACACTTATATCCTTGCCAACAATTCCACCTACCGCAACTCCTCTTAAATAACTGTACATATCGTCATCTTTAAAAGGTGCAGATACATTTCCGTGGTTTGCGGCATATGTATGTCGCCGTATGCAAGCTGACCGACAATTCCGCCTGCCTCTGCAAAGCTCTTGGAAGTAGCTGTAACCGTTCCGTTATTTGTAACGTTTATAAGATTTCCGCTTAGTCTGTTACTTCCCTTAAATTGAGCTCCAAGCTGACCTGTTATACCGCCCACATAAGCAAGACCTGTTATATCGGACGTTGTTTGTACAATTTATAATCAATCCGGCATTTATACCGGCGATTCCGCCGATATATTTTTTGCCGCATTAATGTATTCATTACCCTCAGCCTGTGCGTTTATTTGTCCGTTTACCGTAACATTTCTGACAGTTCCTTCTTTTCCTATAATTCCGAAAAGGCCTTGACAATAAGTTTCGTAATGATTGTCGCCTTGCTTTATTGTACTTTTTGGTTTCTATGAAAAGTCTGGAAATGCTGTGACCTTTTCCGTCAAATATACCGTTATATGCGGTGTCGTCATCTATACCGTAACCGTTATTATTGATATAATTATATCCGTTACCGATTGGTGTCCAATTTTTGTTTCCAAGTCAATATCACTGTTTAATACTGCATTTGCTGTTCTGTCACCACCGTTTACTTTTTTCGGCAAACCAAACCAAATCTTCCGCACTTTCAATCTGATAAGCACCGTTTATAAGTTCCGGTTCATCGCTTGCAAATGCAGTGAAATTTACAGGTACAAAAACTCGCAAGCATACATAAAGACAACAATATACTTGTAAATTTATTTTTTACGCTCATTTTTTTTTCTCCAATCTTTATACTATTTTATACTTAAATCAAGAGTATTTGAAATAGGTGCCAATGATGATATATTTCCGTTCCATGTTAAAATCTTGATTGTATATTCATCAGCTGAATCGGCAGATATTTTTCTTTTAAATTCAACTTGATTTTCATTACCGGGCTTTAAAGAAATTTCTTTTTTAGGTTGTATTCCTATCAATTTGCCGTTTTGAATCATATACGGCAGCCATAACACTTACTTTTCTTCTGTAAGATTACTGTTAAGTTTTACCGTTAATGTACCTGTTAGTTTTCCGTTTTCAACTTTTAATGTGTTTTGTTCTGTTGCAGATTGTACAGGTAAAGGTGTTGAAGTTACTGTTGGTGTCGCTGTTGGCTCTGCTGTTGCCATTGGTGTTGCTGTCGGTGTCGCTGTTGGTGTCGCTGTTGGTGTTGCTGTTGGTGTTGCCGTCGGTGTTGGTGTCGCTGTCGGTGTCGCTGTTGGTGTTGCCGTCGGTGTCGCTGTTGGTGTTGCCGTCGGTGTCGCTGTTGGTGTTGCTGTTGGTGTTGCTGTTGGTGTCGCTGTTGGTGTTGCTGTTGGTGTTGCCGTCGGTGTCGCTGTTGGTGTTGCCGTCGGTGTCGCTGTCGGTGTTGTTTTCGGTTCTTCGCTCGGTACCAATGCGTTAATCAGATTATCTTCAAGTTCTGTTTGCATATTTTCATCAAAGAAATTCTCTAAAGCCGCTTGATATGCCGATTCTGCTTTTTAGCGGTCTTTGATCAGTTGCCAATGTTTCATAATAATCTGCTACCGCACCTACAAGCACGTCCTCAGCCGGTGATGTTAGATCTGAATTCCATCCGCCTTCATTAAAAACTAATCTTAAAACATCTCCTCTTACGAGGCTAGCCGACTCATAGGTGTATGAACTCAATCCGTTACCCATAGCATCATTATATAATGCTGACGGATAATCAAACGAAACTTCTTTGACGGAATTATCTATCTTAAAATCACTGAAAAATCCACTGCTGTTTGTATACTTCAATAGTGTAGTTGTAGGAGTCCAATCACTCATACACTCACCGTTATTCATATAATAATCAAGTACATATCCTATTGCGTCTGCTGCACTCTTAAATCCACTTTCAAAAGTTTTAAATTCTCCGCTGTAATCATAAAAACCGTTTGTATAAATCTTAATCGGGGTCATATATATCTCTTTTGTAGTGTCTTCAGCAAAAGTGTTCAATATCAAAATAGAAATAATCTCCCGCTCCGTCTGTATCAGCCTGTACAACAAACGTTACAACACTGAATAACATCGCTACTGCTACAATTAAACTTAAAAAATTTTTTCTTCATTAGTCTTTCACCTCATATTTTTATTTTCGACTTATTCTATAAGTCCGTATTTTATTTTAATTCTCTCAAGCTTTTCGAGCATAGGCTCTGTGGCAAAAAAAGAGAAAAAACACTGTTGATACTGCGTGAATAAAATCAAACGGCATTCCCATTACGTATGATGACAGCAACATATTTATATTTATATTCGACTGCCACATTATAACAGACGCAGGATTCATTATTCCTCCGTATATAACAAAAATGTCGCCAAAAAATCCAAACACGCACATATCTGTTTTTGTCTTGCGTAAAATGCCTTTTGAAACATTATTCCCGCTAAGAAACCTATAATTCCGAATGAAAACATTTGCCATGGTGTCCACGGTCCTTGCCCAAAAAAAGAAATTCGATACAAATGCCGTAATTGCTCCGACAAGAAATCCTGTTTCACCGCCGAATGCCACACCCGAAATTATCACTATTGCCGCAACAGGCTTGAACTGCGGCAGCATAAAAAAACGCAGTACGTCCCGCTACGCCTATTGCACACAATGCACTTATTATAACCAATTCCCTTGCTTTAGGTTTGCGGTTTTCAAACGCAAATCCCAAAGGAATCATCGTTTCAATATAATAAGCAAGCTTTATAAAATAATATTTTTTATCGCCGAGATAATATATCCCGATAAAAATTGTAAGCGGAATAAGAAATAATATTAGCAATGTTGCTATTTTTGTTCTTTTTGATATTTTTCTTTTTGCTCTTTTTCGTTCTGTATTAATTCTTTTCCGAGTTTTTTTCGCGGTATTAAATTAAACATTGCTGCGGCAATAAATAATATACTTATCGTTTGTGCAACATAGTTCTTCCAATTATCGTAACGTCCGCAAAACAGGCATTGTGTCATCACAAATAAAATTACAAATACTATCCCTAATACAACATTGTGTACATTAAGTTTTTTTATACTCTTTTTTTGCTCTGCTTTATAACCGTTTTCTTTGGCAGTATATAATTCAGTTCATCATTCGTTTCAGTTAAATCTTCTGCTTCACCGTCCAAAGCTCTTATTACGTCTTTGTCTAATACAGCATTTTCGATTAGACCGTCAGCCATGCGTTTTGCCTCAGTGGTATAGAAATTATTTTCCGCAAAGAACTTCCTCGGAGGAGCTTCACTGACAATATTAACGTCAAAAAACATCGCACATATATCGGCATATTCAGCACAAAATTCTATGTCATGTGTTACCATTAACACAGTCATACCGTTCTTTTGCAAACTTTTGAGTATCATTGCAAGTTTTCGTTTAAAGCAAGCGTCAAGTCCCTTTGTCGGTTCATCAAGCACCAACAAATCAGGTTTTCTCAAAAAGCATTTTTTGCAAGTGCCACTCTCTGCTGTTCACCACCTGACAAATCGTAAGGGTGATTTTCAAGTAAAATTATCAAGTTCACAAAGTTTTATTATATACTCAATCTCATTTTTCCTTTTTTCTTTTTCCACATCAAATACCGCGTCATACAACTCCTCATGTACACTTTTTTTTTCAAAAAATAAGCTCTGTGGATTTTGTGGCATCACCGCCACTTTGGTATCATCGTTTATAAACACCTTACCTCTATACGGCTTTATTAATCTTTGAAATAACAGACAACGCAGTACTCTTTTCCGACACCGTTACCGCCTACTATCGCATAAAATTCATTTTCGTGAACTTTAAATGACAAGCCTTTTAAAATATCATCCGAATTTTCTCATATCTAAACCATACATCTTTTAATTCTAAAATCGGTTCGGTATTAATTCTGTTTTTTTCCCGACTTGAATTCAAAAATGCTCGTTAATCTGTTGTTTTCCAACCATTTATGACCGTCACAAATTGTTATAGGGCAATTACCCGAATTATTTCCCAAGGAATAATATATTTTTTTGTCGGTGTGGGTAATGCTGCAAACATACTGTTTTTGCTTTTTATTCCTCACCTATTTTATACGGTGTGTTTTTCGTCTGTAATCTTGCCGTTCTCCATAACCGCGACCTTATCGGATAAAGGAAATACTTCGCTCAAATTGTGTTCACTCAATATTATCGTCACACCAAGTTCTGTATTAATCCTCTCAAGCATTGTAAAAAAGTCATGTGCCGCTATTGGGTCTAATTGACTTGACGGCTCGTCAAGCAACAACAATGTCGGATTCATTGTCATAACCGACGCTAAATTGAGAATTTGTTTTTTTGTCCGCCCGACAGATTGGCTACATTTTTCGTAAAAACCAATTTTTGTATTCCGAAAAAATGACGCCATCTCCGCAGCTTTCGATCGAATTTCAGCCGAATTAATACCCAAACTTTCCAATCCGAATACAAGTTCGTGCCAAACCTTATCCGTAACAATTTGATTATCAGGATTTTGCATTACAAATCCGATATTTTCGGCTTGCTCCCTGTCCGACAACTCATATATACTCTTTCCGTCAAAGTATATTTCCCCACTTGTTTTACCGTGCGGTGTTAAAATCGGTTTTAAATGTCGTAGAAGTGTCGATTTTTCCACATCCGGATTTACCGCAAATCGTCACAAATTCACCTTGATTTATCGTTAAATTTATATCGTTCAATGCCGTTTTTCGCTATTGGGATATGAAAATATTAAATTTTTGATTTTAATTTTCTCCACTTTAATTCCTCCCATATCTCAATAATTATCGGCATTATACAAATCATAATATACGATATAAAAAAATGCTTGTGCTGTAAAACGACATATCCGTACCACGCATAGACGGAAAAAATATCTGTAATTAATTTTCCCAAGCAAAGCACCTATCAAAAAATATGTAATCGTAACCGCCAAATAAATTAAAGCAGTTACATCTCTTTTGTCAAATACATAATTTGAGTAAGCCGTTCTGCCTGTCAAACCGTAACCGCGACTTTTCATACTGTCGGAAGTATCTATTGCATTTTCCAAACTCCATGTTATAACCGCCGACAAAATTCTTATGCTGTTTTTAACTCTTGCAAATACAGACCCCTCTGATGAATCTCTCCCCATACTTTTCTGTGCATTTGAAACTTCTTTGTACCTGTTCTTTAAATTTCGAACAAATCTGAATGTCATAGACAATATCAGCGAAAGTGACGGAATTATTCGTCCAAAAAGATAGATAAACTTATCACTTGTCATAATTTTTATTAAAACAAGAAAACCAACAAATGACCGTTGCAACCATACTTGCCGCGACAATTCCGTATAGTATGGATTCCAACGTCAACGGATTTCCGCTCGGTAAAAATATGCAATTACAGTTACACCCTCGTGATTGAACGCAGGATTTATCAGTGCTGAAATCAACATAAGCGGTAATAACATCTCAATAAATTTCAACGCTTTTTTTTTTTACCGTTTAAAATTATCGAATACATCACACTGCACAAAAAGCGATGTCACAAGGCATATAGGATGTACGAATATCATTGAAAACACAATTACGGCTGTAAAATATATAAAATTAATCAACGGATGATATTTTGCAAATTCATTCATTATCTGTCTTATCTCCTATTCTCCGCCTGTTGCGGAATATCCGCCGACATCTATTCTAAGTTGCAAGTATATACCCATTCGACTTTATCGCCTTGTTTCAGCTGGTAACGCGAACAGCCGTAATTTGGGAACCAGTCATTTACTTTATACATCCACCCCGATAATTCACCACAGTCAAACTCATACAAATTGCCTATTCCTCGATATATGCACTGTTATACATAGGGAGTATTTTCAAATTCCATATGTATTTTGCTGTTTTTCATTTCACGTTGCAATAGGTCAAATACACTTTCGCCGTCATAAAATTCAACTGTCTGTTCTTTAAATATAACTCCGTCCGACGGCACTAATTCCCACTTTTTCTTTATCAAGCCACGACATATTGTCGAGTATCGTATCACATCGTACCGCCAACGTGCATGTCAGTTCTCTGCTCTCTATTACTGCATCTTGCGGTTCGACAGGTACAGGTTTTTCCCTCAGGTACAGGTTCTGTTTTTATATTCGTCTGTCCCTGTTGTTTCGTCAATATTCATTCCGTTGTTTTCGGAATATTCCAAATCGGGAGTATATATTTCTTCGTATGGTTCCCCTGCAATCTCTTCGGCTAATTCTATTTTTTTTCTCTGCCGTCATTGGTTTTGTCGGCTGTAGGCTTGTTTTGAATTTTTCTGAGTTTTCGGCTGTCGGAGATGATGTGAGTGAAATTGTTGGCTCTACAGTCGGTGTAGGACTTTCATCATTGTCATATACCTCATCAATTATAACCCTTTCCGTTACTTTCGGCGTCGGCTCAACATTCCAACCGTGCAGTGACGGTGCATCTCCGCCCCACCAAAAACGCAAATACCAATACAGCAATAATTATACTTCCTATAATTATGTGCTTTTTATATTTTTCATTCAATATCTCCTGAAAATTATTACTTTCTAAGCAAAATCAAATTCATCATTACAAACTGTAAACTGTTTTTTTATCACATTAATTTCATCTTGTGATATATTTCTGACATCGCTCATATCATAAAAGCGAATTATCGCCGTTCATAAATCGTTTTAGCGACACCAAACTGTAAAAAAACATTGTTCTGTTGCCATTTGATTTGAACCGTCACCGTCGTATGTATGTTTAAAACCGTCGCCTATTGTATAGTACGACATTAAATTATCCGCTAAATTCTTGCCGTTCTTTTTCAAAGCGTTCATCAAAGGCGATATTCCGAGTTCACAAAGTGCAACAATGAACTTGTGCGCAGCTTTCGGAATTTTCCGTACCCCCAACTTGAATATCCTCCGTTTTTATTTTTGACTTGCCGATAAAAAAAAATTGCCTTGTTCACACAATTTGACACTTCTGAATTATCCGTATAATTTGAAAGTGCTTGCAGAGCCATTGCCGTAACATCAACATCACTCTCTCCACTGCCCAAAAGTGACCATCCACCGTCATCAAGCTGACTGTTTATAATCTTTTTCAACATACATTTCTCTTGTTGCATGAATTTGTGCATCGGCATTGTACGGCATATCATACTGTCCGCAGTCAAGTGCAATCAATGCCCATATTGCACCGTTTATACCTTGCCAAGTAGTTTTTTCAAAATCTCCTAAAGGAAGTAATAAATTATATCCACCGACATTTTTAGGGTCTTTTCCGATTGATGTGAGTGCAATTATAACTCTTGAATATTCGGTATATTTTTTTGTTATGCAATACACCGCCACATTCTTTTACATAATTGAACAACATTGTTGTAATAATTCTCGTAATAGCCGACAGGTATATCACCGTAATTTCTGCTCAGTCCCATTATCAGCCACTCACCGCCTATCGATGATACGGTAGGAGTTTTCGAATTATCATATAAATATTTTTCCGTATCACTTATGACGCTGTTTATATCGTCAATACTTACCGCAAAAGCATTTGCAGATGAAATCAAAAACAAACGATAAAATTAAAGATATTATTTTTTTTTCATTAATACGCTCCGTTTCTGTAAAATCAAATAAAAAAAAAAGCTGTGATAATTTTTTTTCAAATTATCACAGCAGAGTTTTCCCTGTGTATATCACATATCGGCACGCAAACAACACGCTTAATACATTTATATAAGCGTACGATACTACTGCTCCTATATTGACAACATCAATAAGTACGGAGCAGTATCAAAGCAGGTCTTCTGACTCGTATTATATAAAAGCGAGCTTAACATTTTTATATTCGCCTTCTCAGTTTCCCAATGACTGACTTTCATCAAAAAAATATAAAAACTTCAATACATACAGCGACTGTTATCGTTCGGAATTCTCACCCGATTCCCTTTTCACCGACTATACCCATACAATATAGCCGACACTTTGTGTGATTATTCATTTTTAGTATTATATCATCAAAAATATGTACCGTCAATGTGCTATATTACTAAAGTTACACTTGACATTCACATATTTTATACCTTATAACACAAAAAATGCGACACCTAAAAGCATCGCATTTTTGAATTACATTATGAATTTTGTTTTGTATAGTTAAGAAGTCCGCCTGCGTAAAGCATTTCTTTTTTGACGGTCTGCCAAATCTGCATTAACCTCAAAAATCAAAGCCTTTTGTTACGTTTGTCACCTTAATAACTTTACCGTTGGCAATTTGCTTACCGATATTTTCAATCTTCAATTCGTCCATTTGGTCAATCTTATCGTAATCCGATTCATTTGCAAATGTTAGCGGCACGATACCGGCATTAATAAGATTAGCCATATGAATTCTTGCAAATGACTTAACGATAACTGCCTTAACACCTAAATACAACGGTGCAAGTGCAGCGTGTTCTCTTTGAAGAACCCTGTCCGTAGTTTGAACCGCCGACAATTATACTCTTACCAAGTTCAAGTGCTCTGTCGTGGAACTTTTTCGTCACATACAGCGAAACAGAATTCCGAAATCTTAGGAATATTTGAACGCAACGGCAAAATCTTTGCACCGGCAGGCATAATATGGTCTGTTGTGATATTATCGCCGACCTTTAGCGAGCATTTTGCGTCTATTGTTTCAGCTAACGGCTCTGATACAGGGAAAGGCTTAATATTAGGACCTCTAAGCACTTCAATACTGTCCATATCCTTTTCATCTGCCGGAGGAACTATCATATTATCGTTTATAGTGAACTTTTCAGGCAATGTTATATCAGCCGCGTCACCAAGTGTTCTCGGATCTGTAAATACACCTGTAAGAGCTGAGGAAATAGCAGCTGTTTCAGGTGATACAAGATAAATCTGACCATCTTTTGTACCACTTCTGCCTTCAAAGTTTCTGTTAAACGTTCTTAGTGAAATACCCTTTGAATTAGGTGACTGTCCCATACCTATACAAGGACCGCAAGCACTTTCCAGTATTCTTGCTCCGGCGTCAATCATAATAGCCAAAAGCACCGTTATTTGCAAGCATATTCAAAACCTGCTTTGAACCCGGAGCGATTGCAAGAGAAACATCAGGATTAACAGTCTTGCCTTTTTAGAATATGTGCAACTTTCATCATATCAAGAAGTGATGAGTTTGTGCATGAACCGATACAAACTTGGTCAATCTTCATACCGCTAAGTTCACTTACCGACTTAACATTATCAGGTGAATGAGGGGCAAGCTGCAAGCGGTTCAAGTTTGCTAAGGTCTATATTAACTTCTTCGTCATATACAGCGTCTGCGTCTGCACATAGAGGTGTGTATGCATCTTCTCTGCCTTTGTGCTTTCAAGAATTCATGTGTTATTTCGTCTGATGGGAATATTGATGTTGTTGCACCAAGTTCCGCACCCATATTTGTAATAGTTGCTCTTTCGGGAACTGATAAAGTTTTAACTCCTTCACCGCAGTATTCGATAACTTTGCCTACACCGCCCCCTTAACAGAAAGACGCTTTTAGAACTTCCAAAATTACATCTTTTGCGGCAACCCACGGTTGAAGTTTGCCTGTAAGATTTACCTTAACGACTTTCGGGCAAGTAATATGTACCTCCGCCCATTGCAACAGCAACGTCCATACCGCCTGCGCCTATGGCAATCATTCCTATACCGCCGCCTGTCGGTGTATGGCTGTCCGAACCGATAAGTGTTTTACCCGGAATACCAAAACGCTCAAGATGTACTTGGTGACAAATACCGTTACCGGGTCTTGAGAAGTAAATTCCGTGTTTTTACAGACACTGCCGATAAATCTATGGTCATCAGCATTTTCAAAACCATTCCTGCAATGTATTATGGTCAATATATGCAACAGAACGCTCTGTTTTTACTCTTGGCACACCCATAGCCTCAAACTCAAGATATGCCATTGTACCTGTTGCGTCCTGTGTAAGGGTCTGGTCAATTCTAATTCCGATTTCACTGCCTTTTACCATCTCACCTTCAACAAGATGTGCAGACAGTATTTTTTTCTGTTAATGTTTGTCCCATAACAACTTCCTCCGTAAACTCATTTTTCTATATTATTTTAATACAAATCCTATGTATTTGTCAAGTCATACACACCTTTTATTTAAAACCGCATATTATAAAGCGGAGGTGTTTTAGATATGATGGATATATGTTTTATTGCATTGTTTACCGTGTTTTTGTACTATGGGAATATACTTCTTTGTAAAAGAAATTACATCGGCACTTTTGAAAAACCATATTAAAACGAAAATTCTTCTTGAAGTACATAATTCCGATATTGATATTGAAGGTCAGATACGTTCGATTATTTCGGCAAATCCCGAAAGTGATATATTGATAAGCGATAAAAAGTGAGAATGACGAAATAGGTATGATTCTTCATAAAATGTCCGCTGATAATTCGTGTATAATTTTAGACAACGTTAAAAAGCTCCCAAAAATAAATTTGGGGAGCTTTTTAAAGTATTTATCTTCGTTTTTTGCTATTTCTTTTATTTGATGTTACAAGTCCTGCAAGTCCTTGTATTTCCGACGGTATAATTATCTTTGTAGCCTTGCCATCAGCGGCTTTTTTCAAAACTTTCAAGCGCCTTTATTGCAATATACGGTTCACTCGGCTTTGAGTCGTTAATTCTTCTGATACCTTCGGCAACGGCTGTCTGTACTGCGATAATTGCTTCAGCCTCACCTTCAGCCTCTTTAATAGCGGCTTGTTTTTTTAGCCTCTGCACGAAGTATTGCAGACTCTTTTTTCACCCTCTGCCAAAAGAATTGCAGACTTCTTTTCACCCTCTGCACGAAGTATTGATTCACGTCTTTCTCTTTCGGCTTTCATCTGACGTTCCATTGCGTCTTGAATTTCAGCAGGAGGCATAATGTTTTTAAGTTCAACTCTGTTAATCTTAATACCCCATGGGTCAGTTGCCTCGTCAAGAATTGCACGCATTTTTGTATTTACAGTATCACGTGATGTCAATGTTTCATCAAGTTCAAGATCACCTATAATATTTCTTAATGTTGTTGCAGTAAGATTTTCAATAGCCATCATAGGTCTTTCAACACCATATGCAAACAATTTAGGATCTGTTATTTGATAATAAACAACCGTATCAATCTGCATTGTTACATTATCCTTTTGTTATAACAGGTTGCGGCGGAAAGTCAACAACGTGTTCCTTTAGATTAACTTTCTTTGCAATTCGGTCTATAAACGGCACTTTAAAAATGAAGTCCGACACCCCATGTTGCATAGTAACCGCCAAGACGTTCAATAATGTATGAATGTGCCTGTGGAACTATTTTGATATTTGCTACAATAATCACCAATATAATGATTAATAAAAAGTATAATTGCTAATGGCATTTTAATCATCCTTTTCTCTTTACAATAAGTTTTACACCCTCAATTTTTTTTCAATAACAGCCGTTTCACCTTTGAGTACATGAGAGTTGTCTATACTTCTTACAGTCCAGACTTTTCCGTCAACTTTGCCCTCTCCCAAGCCTCTGATATTATCGACATCGCACGTTATCAAAACTTCTTTACCAACCAAACTTTGAGCATTTGTTTCAACATTTCTCGGTTTGAAAAATTTCATTGAAATCGGTCGTAAACACAGTATACAAATAAATGATACCGCAATAAACACAGCCATTTGAACATAGAAATTTACACCTGAAAATGCCGCAATCATTCCTCCTAATGCACCGATTGAACCGAGTCCACTTTCGCCCGCTCGCCCGTGGAAAGCCACCGAGCGTGGGTAACGATGCGGCTCTGTTCGGGATAGATGGCCGTTTCTGAGTGCGT
>VOFK01003420.1_pt1 | contig 25566 bp, 35 predicted proteins | sample 5384121 | NCBI WGS metagenome assembly VOFK01 (sample SAMN12384730, study PRJNA508395) | human gut metagenome | isolation source: healthy gut J | host: Homo sapiens | reverse complement strand
ATTGTCTTTTTCAGAGTTTTCAATCGCTCTTTCCATATCCGGAATATGGAAACTGAACTTTCCGGCAGTGTTGATATGACCGCCTCCGCCAGCCGCTCCGTATTAATGATCTGTACATTGATCTCATCAATGGAACGTGCACTGATGTAAATCTTACCATTATATTCAGTCAGTACAAAAGAAAGCCTTGATCTCCCTCAATATTGAGAAGCTCATTTGATGCTGTGCTCCGATAATAGTGGGACTTTCAATTCCCCCAGATGTTCGCCTCGTGCGATCGCAAATACATCCCGATATACCTCAGCACTGCTGATTACTGCAGCTTTGCCCGGTAGATGCCATATCATCACGGAGGAGTTTTCTTACATAAGTAACATCTGCGCCACATCTTCTCAGGTACGGGTGCCTCAAAGGTCGGACTCCTGTTCTGGACATGAAATTGTTATCAACCAGAATACCTGCATACATACTGTTCGCTTCCATGGAATTCAAACGCAGATCATCGCCGATATACTGAAGAACCTCTGCTACCATCTCACACGCCGAGGAAGCATATGGCTCAATATACGACAGAACCGCATTCTCAATCACTTCATCACTCTGTCTGTGGTGATCCAGAACTGCAATCGTCTTCGTCAGACGAAGCAGGCGTTCACATTCTGTCATCTTTGGCTTATTGGTGTCAACAACAACTACCATTGTATTGTCATCTGCCAGTTCCTCCGCCTCATGGGAAGTCACAAACAGATCATCCGGATACTTCGGATCATCAGTAAATGCTTCATAAAGCGGTCTGAGTGTCACAGAAATATCGTTCAGGACAATATTGACTTTCTTTTCCATCGCACTTGCCCGGTAAATACCGATTGCCGCACCAAATGAATCCACATCTGCCATCTTATGTCCCATTACGATCACACGCTCTTTTTCCGGTGATAAACTCCCCGGAGTGCTTCTGCTTTTACTCTTGCTTTTACCCGGGTATTCTTAGCAGTCTGCTCACGCTTTCCGCCATAATAGCTGATTCCCTTGTTATTCTTCACAACTACCAGATCTCCGCCTCTTTGCAAGGTGCAAAGATCGATTGCTATACGGGCATAATTATATCCTGCGGCATAGGTATCTGTACTGAGTCAAGCCCAATACTTAATGTAACCGGAATCTGATTGCCGATACTGACTCCTTTTACCTCATCAAGTAAAAAAAAACGGTCTTTTTCCATTCGATTGAAGCTTTCTTTTTAATTACAACAAAATATTTGTCTTTTTCTCAAGCTTCTTCACAATACCGGAAAAATCACAATATGCTGATTGATCTTGCGGTCGATCAATGCCACCAGAAGAGACTGCCTTACTTCCTCAACACTTTCCATGACCTCTTCATAGTTATCAATATAAACCAGTCCGGCCACCAATGCGCTCTTCATTCGCCCCGGATATACCGGTTCAGCTCTGTCACATCCTGAAGATGTATCGCAATAAAATATTCCTTTTCCTCCAGTATCTCCAGAAAATTTGCTCTGTCACTGAAACCTTCGACCGATACGCACTGGATCTCAGCCTGATAATCTCTGTCAAAGATAATTGAATTCCAGGCTTTACCGATTCATTCTCTTCCTTTGGAGGAAATACGCCCCGTTCAACTCCGGAATATATTTACTCAGATAGGTATCCTTCCGGATAGTCGTCCAAAGGAACTTCGGAACTGTGTGTTCGTCAGATGATTTTTCCCATCATCCAGTAAAATCGCATATGGAATCGAAAGTTCGCTTCAAAGTGTATTCTGGACAATCCCGTACTGCCTTTGCAAACTCTACCATGTCTGCCAGAATCTGAGAGACTTATTGTAAAAATACATAATGCCAATGACGACTGCAAAAACCAGCACAAAACGCACTCATAGCGGCCCGGCCTTTCGATCCATCCTGAAGATCAGATATTCATCAGGATAAGGGAAAAGAATCATAATTCCCGGCCATTGCATATACAATTTCAGTTGTCCCTTTAACTTTATATCCTTTTTTCATCTTTCAGCCGTCTTCAAAACCTATAGATATTTGTATTATAACACCTTTCCGGATATTAGGGAACTAAAAAATGTGCCAGGGAACGTACACCCTGACACATTTTTCTTTCTTTTATTAAGCTTCATATCCATTCGGTTCATTGTCTGCCATCTCCATGAATCCTCACACATCTTGTCGATTCCGCGTTCTGCAACCCATCCGAGCTCGTTCTTTGCTTTTTTCTGCATTACAGTAGCATGTTGCGATATCTCCGGCTCTTCTTGGCTTGATCTGGTAAGGGATCTCTTTTTCCACATGCTTTTTCAAATGCATGCAATACATCCAGTACTGAATATCCCACTCCGGTTCCAAGATTATAAATGCTTACGCCCTGATTTTTTTCCTGGATCTTCTTCAGCGCCTTTACGTGTCCAATTGCAAGGTCAACCACATGGATGTAGTCTCTCACACCTGTTCCGTCCGGAGTATCATAATCATCACCAAATACCCCCAGGCATTCCAGCTTACCGATTGCAACCTGTGCAATATATATGGAAGCAGGGTTGTTCGGGATTCCCTTCGGATCCTCTCCCATCAGTCCGCTCTCATGTGCGCCGATCGGGTTAAAGTAACGGAGAAGAACTACGTTCCATTCCGGATCTGCTTTCTGAATGTCTGTCAGGATCTGCTCAAGCATGGATTTTGTCCATCCATAAGGATTCGTACAGGTTCCCTTCGGGCATTCTTCTGTAATCGGGATAAATGCCGGATCACCATATACCGTTGCTGAAGAACTGAAGATGATGTTCTTCACATTGTTGGTTACGCATAACATCACAAAGTGTAAGTGTACCTGCAATATTGTTTTCATAATATTCAAGTGGCTTTGCAACAGATTCTCCGACTGCTTTAAGTCCTGCGAAATGAATGACACATTCTACACTTTCTTTGTCAAAAAATCTGATCCAGTGCTTCTTTATCTCTGATATCTGCTTTATAAAATGTAACGTTCTTACCGGTGATCTTCTCTACACGTCTGATTGCTTCTTCAGAAGCATTGTACCAAAAATTATCTACTACAATAACTTCATATCCTGCATTCAGCATCTCTACACATGTGTGACTGCCGATAAATCCGGCTCCGCCTGTTACTAAAATTGCCATGATTTTTTTCCTCCTGAAATTAGAATCATTTACTTTTCTTTACACACTATAGCACACATCCTGCCTATATGGAAGTGTTTTTACTAAATTATTTGTATTTTTTTAGTAAATCAAATGAACTATTTACTAAATTTTAACAAATTTCTACTCTTCCCCAGAGATTTTCCGGATAAAGACCTTCTTTTTTCAGATTGCGGATCGCTTCTACGACAACCGGTTTGTCTTCTTTATAAGTTACGCCGTACCATTTGTCTTCCGACGGAAGAACCAGCGCTGTTGCGCGGTCTGCCTCCAGAAGATTGCTTACGACTGCCGGTAAACAGGAAATATTCACACTTCATCGGATTTTCAGTAAGTCCTTTCTTCAGGAACTGTGGAAATTCTGCTTTCAGCTCGTCCAGTATGCTTCTCGTAAATCCCCATATTCATGGAAACCAGTGTATCCTCCGGTAAATTTTCCCCAGGTTTCGCCATCATTTTTCAGTAAACGCAATCTTACCGTCACGCTTCTCAATGCGGGTTCTTTCGGTAATATTTACCAGTTCCCCTTCTTCATTGGTCGTACAGATTCCTCTTGCCACATGACCATTGTCTGTTACTGGATTCTTCAGAAGATATCCGACCATCGCATAACGATACTTATCATCATCCTCATGCTCAGACAGATAATTATAAATTGCTTCAAACGCATGTCTTCCATAATAATCATCTGCATTGATAACAGCAAATGGCCCGTCGATCTCATCAATGCAGCTGAGGACTGCATGACCGGTTCCCCATGGTTTTACTCTTCCTTCCGGAACTTCAAAACTTTCCGGAATGTTGTTGATATCCTGAAATACATAAGAAACCTCCATATATTTTGCCATACGGTTTCCTACTGCTTCTCTGAAACTGTCTTCATTTTCTTTCTTTATAATAAAAATAACCTTCTCAAATCCGGCTCTTTTTTTGCATCAAACAGGGGAAAAATCCATAATGATGTGTCCTCTTTATCAACCGGATCAATCTGTTTTAATCCGCCGTAACGGCTTCCCATTCCCGCATTGCCATAACTACTAAAACTGGTTTTTTCATAATTGATTCTCCAATTCTTTTTAGATTTCAAAACTTTCTCTTTCTTATTCTAACCCCAAATGACTCCTTTTTTCAATCGTCTGCCAGACAGAAAAACAGTAAAAAAAACAGGACTTCCAAAATGGAAATCCTGTTCTGATCATATTCGATTAATCCTGAACGTATGGCATTAAAGCGATATGTCTTGCTCTCTTGATAGCAACTGTAAGAGCTCTCTGATGTTTAGCACAGTTTCCTGTGATTCTTCTAGGAAGAATTTTTCCTCTTTCAGAAACATATTTCTTTAATTTTGCTGTATCTTTGTAATCGATTTCGTTGTTTTCTTCTTTTTACCACAGAATACACAAACTTTTTTTCTTCTGCGTCCGCCTCTTCTCTTCATAGGAGAATCTGGTCTGTTTCCTTTTTCGAATGCCATTGTACACATCTCCTTTCAACCTTAATTAAACGGTAACTCCTCATCAATTCCGTCTGGAATGTTCATGAAACCGTCACCTGCATCAGCGCTTGGCGCCGGTGCCGGGGCTGCCTGATAAGACTGTATTAGCACTGCTAGCATTCTTACTTTCTGCGAATTCCTGCTCTTCTACTACAACTTCTGTTGTATAGACTTTCAGGCCATCACGATTCGTATAGCTTCCGGTCTGGATTCTTCCGCTGACACTTACGCGCATTCCCTGACGGAAATAACGTTCTGTAAAATTCAGCACTCTTTCCGAACACAACACAGTTAATAAAATCTGCGGTCTGTTCTCCGTCACGCTTGAATCTGCGGTCTACAGCTAATGTATATCTTGCAATAGCGAGCGTTCTCACCTTGTGAATATCTCACTTCAGGATCTCTTGTCAGACGTCCCATTAAAACTACTTTATTCATACGTTGCCTCTTTCTAAGCTTCCTGTTTCACGCATAAATATCTGATTACACCATCCATGATACGAATTCTTTCTTCGATTTCGCCTGGTGTTGTTGTTTCAGATTCAAAGTGAATGAAGTAGTAGTAAAAAGCTTTCATCTTCTGGATTTCGTAAGCTAATCTCTTCTTTTCCCCATTCGTCAACGTCAGTAATGTTACCACCGAAACGTGTAACAAGTGCTTTCACCTTTTCGATTACTTCTGCTCTGGCGTCGTCTTCGAGTTTTGCGCTGACAACAACGGCTAATTCATATTTGCTCATGTCCTGCACCTCCTTATGGTCTTTTGGCTCCCGGATCCGCCGGGAACAAGGATAAATAATATATCACAATTTGGTATGATATCATAATTCAAGCTTTGTTTCAAGCCTTTTTTCTTATTTCTTTTGTATTTTTTTTTTCAACCAGTCTGCGCGGTACCATTACCTGGTGTCCGCATCCCCGACATTTCAGACGAAAATCCGCCCCTACTCTCAGGATCTCCCACTCTGAGCTTCCCGCACGGATGCGGTTTTTTCATCCGGATCACATCTCCGACTTCAAATTTTGCTTCTGCTGCCATCGCTTTTACTCCCTTTCTTTTATTCTCCTGCCTGGCTGTACATTTACCCTGACACCGTGTACGATCGTTCTGTCATCATTTCCCTCCCGTGTACAGGTGGACAACGTCACGATCTGCGAATCATTTCCCACTTCCACACCTGTATCATACAAAGAAGACGCCTTCGTTGCTTCAAGGAAGGATGCAAACGCCGCATCATCTGCGAACTGATATGTATAGCCTTCGGAAGTATCTTTTACCACTCCAACAGAATAAATCTGATAAGTAGCCACATTGCCATCCGGTGTATAAATATAGAAGGAAGGGGTATTTTTCCCAGAAACTTTTTTTCGTGATACTGCTCCAGCTTCATTAAACATCGTTCCATTATACATATAATGTCCGTAAATGATCGTGTTTCTGTCATTAAAATCCGCATGATTATAAGCATTTACAAAAATCGTTCCTACGGTATTGTCATATCCTTTGAATGTCTTACTCAGATATTCTGAATTATCACTTCCCTGCACAACCGGATAATTGATCACCGCCGGTTCATCAAAACGGATCCATGCAACCACATCCGGATTGATCTGTCTGAGTGCATCAAAATCCACGGAAAATCTGCTTCCATCCTGATCGTCCGTCCGTTCTCCTGTTCCCCCCCTTATCTTCCGTAACCGCAAGCTTTACCAGATCATCATACTCACTTTCCCCTTTGTGATATCCGTTAAAGATTTTATACAGCTGAAAGGCAGAAAAATGCAAACACACAGATTGCAACGATCAAAATGACCGTACTGATGATTCCACCTTTTTTCTTGCGCCGGTCACGCCTGGAATGCTTTCCATACCGACCATATTCTTTTCCGTCCCATAATTTCCTCCTCTGCTTTTTTATATATGATATTCCCCGGACTGCTCCATTGCCATGCAATCCCAGAAGTCCTATTTTCTTCCATATTTTTTTCACGATATCAGCAGTATAACATACTTTTTTTAGAGTTTTTTAATAGAGAGTTTATTGATTTTTTGTGTGCAGGCGTACAATGTAAACCATCGTATAGTATCATATGATGTTGTGGTCAAAAGGTATTTTGCCCCCTTTGATACCAGATTGCTACGTGCTTTCTGACCTTTTGCCCCTGGTATCATCATATTCTATAAATAAAAAGATTGGGTGAACATTATGAAAGAAAAAACTGATGCGTTTATGTATGGAAGGTACGGAGTAGATACCTTCGGCAAATTTCTCTTATGGAGGCGGCGTAATTCTGATGCTGATCACAAGCATCTTCCATTTTCGTATTTTTTTATGTAATTGGGTGGGCATTCGTGATATACTCTTACTATCGCATGTTTTCACGTCAGACCTACAAGCGTGCACTGGAAAACCAGAAATTTCTCCAGCACACTTCAAAGATCCGTGGATTTTTTTGCAAAACAAAGTATATGGCAGCGCAGCGCAAGACACACCACATTTACAAGTGTCCAAACTGCAAGCAGAAGATCCGTGTCCCAAAGGGAAAAAGGTAAAATTGAGATCCGCTGTCCAAAATGCCAGACTACTTTTATCAAAAAAGCTAACGATCAGGAGAATAATCAATTATGCAGGATCCTTACTCAATACTCGGCGTTTCACGGGATGCTTCCGACGAGGATATCAAGAAAGCCTACCGCAAATTAAGCCGTATTTATCATCCGGATGCCAATATCAACAATCCAAATAAAGATCAGGCAGAAGCCAAATTCAAAAGAAATCAACAGGCTTACCAGCAGATTATGAAAGAAAAAAGAAATGGGTGCCTCCGGATATACCGGAACAGGCTCCGGAGGTTTTGGCGATGCCGGAAGCGGATACGGAGGTTTTGGCGGTTTTGGTCCATTCGGCGGTTTCTACGGTCAGTATACCAACCAGAATCAGCAGACAACCGAGACAGAAGAAGATATTCATCTGCGTGCCGCCAATTATCTGAACAGTGGCCATTATAAAGAAGCTTTAAATGTCCTTTCAGGAATCAAAGACCGTTCTGCCAGATGGTACTATTACAGCTCTATCGCCAATTCCGGCATGGGCAATAATGTCCTCGCCCTGGAGCACGCCAAAGAAGCACTTCGCCTGGAGCCGTCCAACTATCAATATCAGTCTCTTGTCAGCCGTCTTGAAAATGGTGGAAGCTGGTATCGTACACAACAGACAATGTATGGCGGTACACCAACGATCAACAATGATTTCTGCGTGAAGCTCTGCATTGCCAACATCATGTGCAATCTCTGCTGTGGCGGCGGTGGATTCTTCTGCGGTTCTCCTTATACATACCACTAAATGACAGGAGGAAATACTATATGTTAGATTATCTTGTTGTCTATGACAGTGAGACAGGAAATACAAAAAAAAATAGCAACAGAAATTTTTGCATCCCTTCCGGGGATGTCCAAAGATCTGATAAATCTTCATGAACGTACCGATTTCCCAGAAGCCAAAAATTTATTTTGTTGGTTTCTGTGTTCACCGCGGAACCTGCCGCCTCGAGATTGGCAACTTCCTTTCCGGTCTGTCGGACAAATCCGTTGTCTTTGGAACCTGCGGTGCCGGAAACAGCCCGAATACTACAAAGAGATCGCATCCAGCGTCCGGATCTGGCTTGAAGATGACAATCACTATCTCGGTTCTTTTATCTGCCAGGGGAAAATGCCGCTTGCTGTCCGTCAAAAATATGAATCCTTGCTGAACACACCAAAAGATTGCGATTGCCAGCAAATCCGAAGGCAATTACAGAATTTTGACGAAGCAATGATTCATCCGACACGCACAGACCTTTGAAAATGCGGCTCTTTTTTGCTACCGAATGTATAGAAAAAGTTAAGTCACCTTGTAAAAAAGTGTAAAAAATATCGTTTCAGTCTACCTATGGAAACTTTCTTGTTATATAATAAGAGTGTCGTATAGCGTCACTTTGTGTGATCTGCATGCAGACTTTTCATATTTAAAGTAGCTGTACGATATTTTTTTTGGACAAAATGTAAACTAATGCTTAAAGAAAAGGAAAACAAAAATTATGGGAATTACAATGGTTTTGTCATTGCTCAGTGGGTAGCCCTGTTTTTATACGGTATGTCACTGATGGGCGACAGTCTGAAGAAAGTTGCTTAAACGAATGAGCTTGAACTTATTTTATACAGGCTGACCAATACTCCTCTGAAAGGACTTCTGCTCGGTACTGTCGTAACCGCTATCATTCAGTCATCCTCTGCAACGACAGTTATGGTAGTCGGATTTGTAAACTCTGGTATGATGAAGGTCGCACAGGCAATTGGTATCATCATGGGGCCAACATCGGAACCAGTATTACCGGTTGGATCTTATGTCTCTCCCTACATTGATGGTTCCAGCGGAATCGCGCAGCTTTTATCAACCGCTACAATTTCTGCAATCGTAGCAATCATCGGAATTATTTTCCGTACATTTATCAAGAAAAAACCGTATTCTGATATCGGTGACATCATGCTTGGCTTTTGCGATCCTGATGATCGGAATGCAGACCATGAGCGGTGCTGTCTCTCCTCTGAAAGAGAATCCGCATTTCGTCAGACTTCTGACCATGTTCACGAATCCATTTATGGGAATCCTTGTCGGGATCGTATTTACAGCAGTTTTGCAGAGTGCTTCTGCTTCTGTAGGTATCCTCCAGGCACTGTCCATTACCGGATCGATCACCTTTGCAGCGCACTTCCGATCACAATGGGTATCGGCGTTGGCGCCGCATGTCCGGTTCTTCTTTCCTCAATCGGAACGAACAAGAACGGAAAGCGTACAGCTCTTATCTATTTGCTGAACGATTTATTTGGTATGCTGTTCTGGTCCATCGTATTTCTATTCTGTAAATGCCATCGTGCATTTCCCATTTATGGGTGAAATTATGTCACCTTTCCGTGTGGCACTTTTTGAATACGGTATTCCGGCTTCTGACGATCCTTGTTCTTGCTCCATTTATCGGCAAGATTGAAAAGCTTGTCTTCTTCCTTATTAAAGATACCGATGAAGACAACGAAGAGCAGGCAGATTTTGATCTTCTTGAGGAACGTTTCAAATTATCCGCCACTGGCAATCACACAGAGCCAGCTTGCAGTCAACGGAATGGCAAAGAAAGCATACAAAAATATCCGTCGCGCCCTTGCACTGCTGAAAGATTTTTCAGATAATAAGTTCAACAAAATTCAGGAAAAGGAAAATCTGATCGACAAATACGAAGATAAACTGGGAACCTATCTGATGCAGCCAATATGCACGACCTGACACCGGAACAGTCCAAACAGACCGCCAAGTTTCTTCATACGATCAGTGATTTTGAACGTCTGGGTGACCATGCAGTCAATATTTCCCGTGTTGCACAGGAACTTCATGAAAAATCACGTATTTTTTCAGATGCAACCAAATACGAGCTTCATGTTCTTGAATCCGCATTAAAAGAGCTCCTTGATCTCACGATCAATTCATTTGTAGATGAAGACCTTGTAAAAATGCTTTGCCAAAGTAGAATCCGCTTCGCGAACTGATCGGTATTTTATGCAACGATTTGAAAATGCGTCATATTAAAAGGCTCCGTAACGGGCAGTGTGATCTGAACACCGGATTTGCATTTAACGATCTGCTCACCAACTATGATCGTATTGCGACCCCCCACTGTTCTAACATTGCCGTTGCAATCCTGGAACTGATTCTTCCAATTTCGATATGCACGAATACACTAAGAGTGTACGGAAATTGAAAGACAAACAATTATGTATCCACCTTTGATTATTACGAGCAGAAATATAATATCAACGGTTATCAGCCGGAAGCGGAACAGGATACAAAAATGCGTAAAAACCCGGTCAAAGCTGTTGAAGCCAAAAATAATCTTACAACGAGAAAGGAATCTGCTGTAATGTCTTCTTTAAATATTTCATCGCAGGCGCACATTGCCAGTCAGTCCGTCATCCTAGGTGATGTCACTATCGGTGCTGACTCAAGCGTATTCTATTACGCAGTCGTCCGTGGCGACGAGGCATCGATCACGATTGGCAGGCGCGCAATATCCAGGATAACAGTACCGTCCATGTAGATTACGGTTTTCCGACCGTTATCGGTGATGATGTCACTGTTGGTCACAACTGTGTGATCCACGGCTGTACAATTGGTGACGCGTCTCTAATCGGGATGGGAAGTACGATTTTAAACGGTGCAAAGATTGGAAAGCATTGCCTGATCGGTGCCGGAAGTCTGGTTACTCAGAACACAGTTATTCCGGATGGAATGCTGGTTATCGGAAGCCCGGCAAAAGTAAAAAGACCTCTTACTGAGGAAGAGATCCAGTCAATTTATAAAAATGCTGCGGATTATGTTGCATTATCGGCTGCGCAGTTTGAATAGAATATCAAATCTGAAATATGTACACTAGTAAAAAAGTATCGAAAATCATTTATGTTTGATTTTCGATACCTTTTTTATCTACTACAACACTTTATTTTTCATCCACGATCTGGAACACATAGAATTTAAGATAATACGATTCTTCTGCAGACCACAGAATCGGATGATCCGGTGCCTGTGTCCGGTATTCTACCTGTCTGATCCTCTTATGCACATTCTGCGCTGCCTGGTGGATCGTCTTCGTAAAAAGCTCATAATCCATAAAATGCGAGCAGGAACAGGTTGCCAGATATCCGCCTGGTTTTACCAGCTTCATTCCGCGCATATTGATCTCACGATATCCCTTTGTCGCATTCTTGATCGTCTTACGGGATTTGGTAAATGCAGGTGGATCCAGGATTACTACATCATACTGCTTTCCTTCTTCTTCCAGCTTTGGAAGCAGGTCAAATACATCTGCACAGAACAAATTCAACTCTATCCTCTAATCCATTGAGTCTTGCGTTCTCTCTTGCCTGTTCTATGCCAAGTTCCGAAGCATCTACACCTGTCACATGCTTTTTCGCCCTGCACGATCCCTGCATTCAGCGCAAAAGAGCCTGTGTGCGTGAAGCAGTCCAGCACCTCTGCATCCTTGCAAAGTCTCTGGATTGCCAGACGATTGTATTTCTGATCCAGGAAAAATCCGGTCTTTTGTCCTTCCTTGACATCGACCATATATCTGACACCATTTTCCACAATCTCAACTTTGGTATCAAATTCCTCACCGATAAAGCCTTTGACTCTCTCCATGCCTTCATTCTGACGAACCTTTGCATCGCTTCGTTCATACACACCGCGGATCGTAATTCCATCTTCTGAAAGTACCGCTTTCAGAATGTCCACGATTTCTTCTTTCATCCGGTCAATTCCGAGTGCAAGAGACTCTACAACCAACACATCTGAGAATTTATCGATCACCAGTCCGGGAAGAAAATCCGCTTCTCCGAAAATCACACGGCAGCTTGATGTATCTACTGTCTTTTTCCGGTATTCCCACGCATCTCTCACCCGCATTTCCAGAAATGCATGATCGATCTCCTGATCCTTACGTATTGCTCGGCGGTCCTGCGGGTAATGGCAGAGACGTACACTGTTCAGATTATGCTGTTTCATCAGTTCGAGGTCCCGGCGCATCAGTTCCTCAGTGACGTAATGTCCTGTTTCCGGGTTATGCTCGTGGATATTGACTCCTTTCATTTTCAGGGGGGTGCCCGTTGATGAACAGGCATACATAAGGTTTCCCGTTGGCGGCTTTCCGGTCGATTGGTTTGATCTCGATGCGGCGGAATCCTACATTGAAAGGAATAATCTCGTTGACTTTGCCGTCCTCTTTGACAGTCATCATCAGTTTGTAGAGGTTCGGTTGTTCCGATGTCCATGTGCGGACGTCTGCCAGATTCTTGTCAAAAAGAAAGGGTGCGTGTCTCGTTGGTGGGGACATAAGTTGTCTTCTCTTCGCTGGCAACTACTTTTCCCTGAGCGTCGAGCAGTTCATATACCAGTGTAAGATTGGTTGCAGCCGGACGATGATTCCGTAAATCAACGTTCAAAGCGAATACTCCGTTCTTATAGCTGTCATCCAGAGTTGATTTCACACGGAAATCCTTCAGGGGCAGCTTTGGGCTGTGAATACAGGTATACATCCGTTCAATGCCGCTGATACGCCAGAAGTCCTGACATTCCAGATAAGATCCGGTGCTCCAGCGGAAGATTTTCAGTGTAAGTACATTCTTGCCCGGTTTTACGTATGGGCTGATCAGGAACTCTGCCGGATTTTTGGAATCCTCGCTGTATCCTACTTCCTGTCCGTTGACGTATACATATACTCCCGATTTGGCTCCGGCGAGGTGGAGGTAGATATCACGTTCTTGCCAATCGGCAGGGATGTCGATATCACGGCGATAGATTCCGACGGGATTGGCTTCCGAAGTATGGGAGGCTGCGGATGGCGTGCCTTGAATTCATAACCGTGATTGGTGTATATGGCCACTCCATATCCTTGTACTTCCCAGTTGCCCGGAACCTTGATATCATTCCAGGAGTCAGTGTTCACGGAAGGATCGGTGATATTGGCCGGAAGATCTTTGTAACTGTCTGCAAAGAAGAACTTCCCAGGTGCCGTTCAATAATTGATAATAATTGCTTTTCTCAAACTTTCCGGTCAATGCGTCTGTCCGGTTGTCGTACGTCATGAAAGAGGTCGCGGATATTCTTTTATTGACCGATACGACTTGTACATCCTGCCAGTAAGGTTTATCGGATGTTTTTTCGGCCATAGCGCCTGTTGTTAACAGAGAGAATATTCCTGCCAGTAATAGGTGATATGATCTATATTTCATGTTTCTCAATCTTGTTTCTTTATTTATTTTACTTTGATGTGGTCGAAGCCTTCTCCGTAAACTCCGATAACGGCACTTTGCGATACAAATGCGTTGGGGTCGATATCTTTGATCAGCCGGAAGATGATGGTAGACTCCCGCTTTTTGGCAAGTACAAACATCATTTTCACTTCTTTGCCTGTATAGAAGCCGGTTGCATTGATGATCGTCACCCACGGTGAGGGTATTCGTTGATGTGTCGTCCTATCTCCTTCATATTTATTGGATATGATAAAAAACTGGACAGACTGACGATGCGCTGTTTACTACCTGATCGAGGACGAAACTGCAAATGTAAAGGGTTGCAAATCCGTATACTACTTTCTCCCAATCCTTCAGAACGAAGTAACTGGAGGTAATGATAATCATATCGCAGATCAGTATGACTCTTCCCAAGGTGATATCCCGATACTTGTTGATGATAGCGGCAATGATGTCCGTACCGCCGGTACTTCCGTTGGCGCAGAAGGCGACTCCGATACCGCCGCCGCAGAACGATGCTCCGATGACGCATGCCAAAGGCTGGTCCTTAAGAAGGGGCGACGCCGGAGGTCAGTTGCTGGATAACGGAAAGGAAGAAAGTCAGGGTAAATACTCGAAAATGGTTTTAATACAGAACTTTAATCCCAACAGCTTGAGGGCAAGCAACAATAAGAAAAAGTTAATGCTGAAATATGTATACTGTACCGGGAATCCCTTGCCCAATATACAATAGATGCAATACCCGGCACTCCGCCCGTCGTAATGTCGTTGGGGAGTAGGAAACGGTCCATCCGATGCCATATAGTATCATACCTACGGCGATCATCACATAATCTTTGGCTTCCCGAAGGATAGTCTGTCTAGAGGGTTTTAAAATATCTGCTTTCATATAGGTGATTATAATAATCAGTGGAGCGCCGAACATAAACTTACGGATAACCCCACTTTTTTCTCAGTCGGGCTATCCGTAAGTTTACATATTAATAAAGGTATAATGGCTTATTCGGCAAAAAGCATGTTTGTAGCCTTGCACTTTATTCCATCCGCCACGGTGAAATCGGGTATTTCTACCGGAGCAGAACCATTCTCGATAGAAAGTCGGGTCCAGCTCAAGCCATGCAGCACCATTCTTCTGCCAGGTCATAAACGTCCATATCGAGTGGCAGGCCGTTGCGCAGGCAGTATACTACCAGACGATAGTCCATGATATAATCCATACCGCCATGACCGCCTACTTTCTTGGCAGTTTCTTCCAGTTCTTTGTGAATCGGGTCTTTGTATTTAGCCATCAATGCTTTTTTCACATCTTCGGATACGGAACCGTGTGCATTCAGCTTTTTCGTGATTCGGTACATCATTTGAGTCTACTTGCGAAGGTCTCAGACAGTATTCTTCAATCGGATATTTGCTGGCATAACCATCTGCTCCGACCACTTGATACATGCGGCTGTAAGGACGTGGTGTCATTACGTTGTGCTGGATCAGCATTGTCTTGCCATTCTCGGTACGGGATGAGTGGATGTCTGGTCGCCGTTCTGGAAGTCTTTCACTTTTTCCGGTTTTCTTTTGATGTATGCAGGACCGTTCACAGGCTTGGTATCATCCATAGATACTAACGTTTTTCATGCGGTCGCCACGGTGGATATTAAGTACCCTGACAAGCCGGACCCATGCCGTGAGTGGCATATACATCGCCACGGTGCAGTTGGTTGTAATCCAAACGCCAGTTGTTCCAGTAATAAGGCCAGAATTCTTCCAGATTATGGATGTATGAACCTTCTACATGAAGTACTTCACCGAATACACCTTGCTGTGCCATATTGAGTGATGTCAATTCAAAGAAGTCATATACACAGTTTTCAAGTTGCATACAGTGTTTACGGGTCTTTTCGGAAGTATTGATAAGTGCCCAGATTTCATCCAGCGACATGGCGGCAGGTACTTGATAGCCACTGCTTGTGCTCCATAGCATATACACCCATTTCCGCATGGTGTTTCCAGTCGGTAGCTATATATACGATGGCGATGTCATCCCGTTCGCAGAGGTTTTTCCATGCCTTCGTCTCCCCGCATATGAAGCGGCTTTAGGCAGACCGGCTTTCTCCAGAATCTTTTTTGCACTCTCGACAATGCCGGGGAGTGAGATCGCACAAAAGCTACGATTTGAGTTCCCGGAATATGTGTCCAGCGTTCAACGGCACCGGGACCACGCATTCCTAACCCGATAAAGCCTACACGGACAGTTTCAAGTTTTGGAGTGACAAGTTGGATAACGTCTTTGCTGATTTGCCGGACGAGCCGGAGTTTCCACTTTTAATCGGTGAGAATTTTGCTTTTGTCTTTTGAGCAAAACTGGTCTGGCAGGTCAACAATGCAAGACCGATGAGTGTGTTAAGTAGTAGTCTCTTCATCTTTCTTTTTAGGTTTTTAATTGGGGTTATTAATTGGTTTTTCATTTCGGTGTCAAAGATACTAATTAATTAATCAATCTGGTGTAATTATTGTAGATATTTTTCACTGTCCATCACGGCTCTTTCATTTAAGCTTAGATAAAGGCACATAATTCCCCCCACCCACTTCTTATGGAAAGCAGGGATTTTGTTATGATTGATACCCAAAACGTTACGAATCCTCTGAGATTACAAATTATCTCATTTTTGATCCAGCATATGTATCATTGCGGTAAAGTCCAAGGAAAGTTCTCTGATAAGTTCGGCCGTTCCCTTAGCCTTGTCGGAGAGCTTTTTCCTTTTACCTTTCCATATCGAAAGTATTGCCAGTACCATCCTCTGTATCGTGTCAAGGTTTCTGGCGGACCTTGCACTATTCCGCCTGATGAAGTCCTGCCTCAGGTTGCGGTCAAGGTCCCAGTGCATGCTTTCTATTGCCCAATGCATTCTGGCTATTGTGCCCAGCCGCCTGGCACTTCCGTGAAAAACTGGAGACATAGAACCTCCTCTCGGAAGATTTCTGACCATCAGATTTTCTTTCCGTTGCAGTCCGTATTTCGACAACCGTCAGATTTCCATTCCACTTTTCCCTGTCCGTAATCAGGTCATTTCCACGAAAGATACGGCATACTCTGGTCTCTATTCTGCCATGTTCAAGAAAAGGGCCTTCCGAATATACATCCACAGGCTCTGCAAGTTCGACATTGTCCTCAACCCCATATCGCAGAGTCCTCTGGTTTGCCTTCAGCTCGATAAGGAAATCACCGCCTTTTTCCCGGATTTTATCTATGATGGCTTTCTGAAGGACATGGCGTCTGCCGTAACTTATGCATCCTGCCACATCCACCTTGTCCAACAGTTTGGGTACGGAGGTTATCTCGTTGCTTTTTTCTTCACACATGTCCGTGGCAAGGGTGAAACCTCCTTCAAGGGAATAGGCGGATACGATGTCGGGGGTGCGTCCGTTTTCAAGTACCGTCCCTCTCATTGCCTTGCCGTCAATACAAAGGATGTCCCCGGCACAACCGACAAGCTCATCATGGAAGGTGGAGGTAAATTCAGACATCCGCTCAGACATGGCTTCATCATCAATATGTTTGAATATACGGCAGAGCGTAGGTTCAGAAGGCACGCCGTCCAACAAAATTCCTAAAGAGCGGAAGCGTTTCAGATTACGCTCGCCGAATCTGATTATATCCGGTCTTGTTATACACTTGCCCAGCCGCCCGAGTATTACAAGGAGAAGAATATCTTCCAGCTTGTATTTGTAGTTTCCTTGTCTGTCCTGCGGTAATCCGGTACTGATTTCACAAATTCTTTCAGATGTTTCATTATGCTGCCACGACGGCAGAATGCATGTTTCTTTTTTTTATATATTAGACATGCAAAATGTTGCATATCAGCAAAATAAATCGTATTTTCGCATAGCGAAAATTAAGGCGGAAATCAAAAAACGACCTCTGTCGCATTTGATTTCCGCCTACAAAAATAATTTTATATGAACGATAAAAAAAACACCGGAAGCGGTGCTTCCTGCATCGCTGTGCGCAAAAAAATAATGGTTTTTCGGAGAATAACAAGGATTATAGAGGTTGTTTTTAAATGAAAAGAGCCGTGGGCTTTGTGCATAAAAAAAAGGTTGTGCCAGCGTTTTGACACAACCTCGTTTTTTTTATTCTTCACTCTCTCCATTCTATTAATAAATGTGAAATCGCTCTTTGCACATTTAACTTCGTTCCTTTTCGACGTTCTAATAATCAAAGTTCAGAAATAATAGATGATAAACGAAGATAAAATCCGAAAAGCTTGTTCTTCCGATCGCGAACGGGGATTCAGGTTACTGGTGGACAGTTTTCAGGGACCGATATATAATTATATCCGGAGAATGGTGGTGTCTCATGAAGATGCAGAAGATGTGCTGCAGGAAGTCTTTATTCGTGTATTCCGTCATTTAGACCAATTTCGGGATGAAAGTTCGCTGAGTACATGGATTTACAGAATTGCAACTAATGAATGTCTTCGGTTATTGAATGGTCGTAAAGAAGAAGTAATATCGGCAGAAGAGGTTCAGGAAGAACTGATGAACAAGCTAAAAAGCTTCTGACTATATAGACTACGAAGATGAGTTGGCTGTGAAATTTCAGGAAGCCATATTGACTTTGCCGGAAAAGCAGCGGATCGTTTTCAACTTGCGCTATTACGATGAATGGAATATGAAGAAATTGCACGTGTGTTGGATAAAGCAAGGTTGACCTTTGAAAGTGAAATCATGCGAAGGATAAAATCAAAGGAATACATATTAAATAGGTAACATCATGGATAAGTGATTTTGATTTTGACAATATTGGTAAGACGCCTTATCGCACTCGGAGAACTTTTTCGAGGAGGCACAGCATAAGATTCTGGAACGTACGGTTGGCGAACAACGAAGAAACCGTCGGCTAAAGAGGATTATCCCTGCTGTAATAGCTGTGGTCTTGGCGGGAATTTTGTTTACCCGTCTCTCCGCTATATGAATACAGATGTCTGCCACTTCGAACAGCTCGCTATTGAAAATAATAATGTAGCTGCTGTATCCGGTAGATAAAATGGATCAAAGGAAATTATCAGATGAGGAGCTGGAAGAGATCGTCAGCTTCTCTGAAAACGATATTTTTTAAACTAAAACTCAATCAATAATTATTAAACAGTGAAGATTATGAAGACTAAATTTATTTATGTGGTGCTGGCGTTTTGTTTATGGGAAGCCAGATGACTCTTTTCCGCCTCAGGAAAAGGATAATAAAGAAAAGAAACAACGTCCTACACCGGAACAAATGATGCATGAAGACCAACCAAATGGTGAAAGCACTCATGTTGGATGATGCTACAGCTGCTAAATTTACCCTATTTATGAGAAATATCTGAAGGAGTTACGTGATTGCCGTATGATGAATCGTGAGCCTAGAGTGAAAAAACTGCTCAAGGTACTGAAGCGAAGACCTGCAAAAGGAACTCCGAGACCAATGACGATGCGGAAATAGCCAAGATGCTGAAAGGTCAGTTTGCACAAAGCCGTAAAATGCTGGATATCCGTGAGAAGTATTATAATGAGTTCAGTAAGATTCTCTCTCAGAAGCAAATTATGAAGATCTATCAGCAAGAGAAGAGCAATATGAATAAATTCAGAAAAGAATTTGACCGCAGAAAAAGGCCAAAGACCCGGGCAGGGTCACAAACCCGGACAGGGAGATCGTCAGAGACAAAGATAACACGCTCCCCATCAAGGTCAGAATAAGTAATAGATATTAGGTTTATTATAGTTTTATTTTACTGATTCAACACGAAAGCGCATAGACAGATGTATTCTTTTCAGTATCGTTTGATTAGTTGTTATGTCTTGTTACTGATAAGTTTGGCTGTCTATGCACAGTCCGGCAAAGAGCTTTGCCGGGCGGGTAGTTGATACTGAAACCTATCAGCCGGTATCGTTTGCAACGATCCGGCTTTTGTCTTTTACCGGACAGCACATTATTAGTGGGTGGAGCTACAGATATAAATGGAAAGTTTCAGCTTTCTTTCATAAGAAAGACTCCAAATAAGTCTCTGCTTCTTTTTCATGTTTCCTTCGTTGGATATAAGCCTGTTTATCAGCTTGTATTCAATTCTCAAAGGACTGTTTCTGCCCATTTGGGAGATATATCCTTAACACCGGAAAGCTATGCTCTGGATGAAACGGTGGTAGTAGGGCAAGCGCCAATGGTAATAACAGAAGGAGATACAACTGTGTTTAATGCTTCTGCTTACCGTACTCCTGAGGGGGCTATGCTCGAAGAATTAGTGAAACAACTTCCTGGCGGAGAGATTGATGCAGATGGCAAGTTGCTGATTCACGGCAAAGAAGTGAAGAAGATTCTGGTAGATGGCAAGGAGTTTTCTCCGATGACCCGAAAAGCTGCACTAAAGAATCTTCCAGTAGAAATGGTAGAGAAACTGAAAGCCTATGAACGACAATCGGATTTGGCGCGTCTGACAGGTATTGATGACGGAGAAGAAGAAATGATCCTTGATTTATCGGTAAAGAAAGGCATGAAACAAGGTTGGCTTTGAGAATTTTATGGGTGGATATGGCAGTAAGGATCGCTATGAGGTGGCGAATACATTGAATCGTTTCCGCGATAATTCTCAGTTGACCGTCATCGGTAATCTCAATAAATACCAATAATCAAAAGGATTCTCGGAAATACAGAAAGAATCTTCAAGTTCCACTGGGAATATCCGCAATCGTATGGGACTGACTACATCCGTTCTTTGGGCGTGAATGCGACTTATGACTGGAAACGTGTCAAACTCCGTTCAAACATCAATATGTCGGAACAGATCGTTTGGAAGACAGTCGTACCACCGTCGATAATTATATTAGAAAAGACAAATCAATTACCCGGAGTACGAATAATAGTCGCACGGAGAATAATAACCTGGTTGCTAATGCTTTCCTCGAATGGAAAATGGACTCTGTAACTACCTTGATATTTCGTCCTCAATATCGTTTCTCTGCCAATGGCAGAGAGAAAAAACTTTCAGGAAGGGTGGGGGAATGACGTGCTGCTGAATGAGAAAGTATCATCCGGTTCAAACCACAATTCCCAGTATAATGTGACAATGATGCTACAACTTAGCCGTAAACTTAGCCAGAAAGGAAGGAATGTTGCCTTAAAAGTAGATTATGGAACGAATTCTTCTTCTAATGACAGGAAGAATCTTTCTACTACACATTACTTTAAAAATGACAGAGAAGATAGTAAGAATCAAAAAAGATTGAAGATGATATCGACGGGTATAATTATAGGGTACAGCCACGGCTCTTTCATTTAAAACAACCTCTATAATCCTTGTTATTCTCCGAAAAACCATTATTTTTGCGCACAGCGATGCAGGAAGCACCGCTTCCGGTGTTTCTTTTTATCGTTCATATAAAATTATTTTTTGTAGGCGGAAATCAAATGCGACAGAGGTCGTTTTTTTTTTGATTTCCGCCTTAATTTCGCTATGCGAAAATACGATTTATTTTGCTGATATGCAACATTTTTTGCATGTCTAATATATAAAAAACATGCATTCTGCCGTCGTGGCAGCATAATGAAACATCTGAAAGAATTTGTGAAATCAGTACCGGATTACCGCAGGACAGACAAAGGGAAACTACAAATACAAGCTGGAAGATATTCTTCTCCTTGTAATACTCGGGCGGCTGGGCAAGTGTATAACAAGACCGGATATAATCAGATTCGGCGAGCGTAATCTGAAACGCTTCCGCTCTTTAGGAATTTTGTTGGACGGCGTGCCTTCTGAACCTACGCTCTGCCGTATATTCAAACATATTGATGATGAAGCCATGTCTGAGCGGATGTCTGAATTTACCTCCACCTTCCATGATGAGCTTGTCGGTTGTGCCGGGGACATCCTTTGTATTGACGGCAAGGCAATGAGAGGGACGGTACTTGAAAACGGACGCACCCCCCGACATCGTATCCGCCTATTCCCTTGAAGGAGGTTTCACCCTTGCCACGGACATGTGTGAAGAAAAAAAAAGCAACGAGATAACCTCCGTACCCAAACTGTTGGACAAGGTGGATGTGTCAGGATGCATAGTTACGGCAGACGCCATGTCCTTCCAGAAAGACATCATAGATAAAAAATCCGGGAAAAAGGCGGTGATTTCCTTTATCGAGCTGAAGGCAAACCAGAGGACTCTGCGATATGGGGTTGAGGACAATGTCGAACTTGCAGAGCCTGTGGATGTATATTCGGAAGGCCCTTTTCTTGAACATGGCAGAATAGAGACCAGAGTATGTCGTCTCTTTCGTGGAAATGACCTGATTACGGACAGGGAAAGTGGAATGGAAATCTGACGGTTGTCGAAATACGGACTGCAACGGAAAGAAAAAATCTGATGGTCAGAAATCTTCCGGAGGAGTTCTGTTGTTCCAGTTTGTAAGTGCTGGGCAATAACAGCCAGAGTTCATTGGGCAATAGAAAAGCTAATGCCACCAGAATCTCGACTGAGACTTCATCAGAAGCAAAACCCTCGACAACATACAGAGAGATGGTACTGGCAATACTGACATGGGAGTGTAAGCCTCGACAAGGCCATTTGAACCTTATCAGAGAACTTTCCTGGACTTTGGCCGCAATGATAAGCATATGTTGATCAAAATGAGATACCTAGGTCTCAGAGGATTCGTATCGAAGCTGTATCAACTGGCAACAAACCCCTGCTTTCCATAAGAAGCGGGTGGGTAAACTCCGCGCCTTATCTAAGCTTAAAAATGAAAAGGAGCCGTGGAAAATATCTACAATAATTACGCCAGATTTGATTAATTAGTGGTATCTTTGACACCAAAATGAAGAAAAGCAATTAATAACCCCAATTAAAAAAAAAGAAAGATGAAGACTACTACTTAACACTCATCGGTCTTGCATTGTTGACCTGCCAGACCAGTTTTGCTCAAAGACAAAACAAAAATTCTCCACAAAAAGTGGAAACTCCGGCTCGTCCGGCAAATCCAACAGATTCATCCAACTTGTCTCAAAACTTGAAAAACTGTCCGTGTAGGCTTTATCGGGTTAGAGATGCGTGGTCCCAGTGCCGTTGAACGCTGGACACATATTCCAGGAACTCAAATCAGCTTTGTGCGATCTCACTGCGAACGTGTCGAGGAAGTGCACAAGATTTGGAGAAAGCCGGTCTGCACCTAAAAGCCACTTGCCCAGCCACGGGAGGGAGCGAGAGGCATGGAAAAACTCTCGAACAGGATGACATCGGCATCAATATATATAGCTACAAACTGGAAGCTTACCATTGCGGAAATGGGTGTTTATTGTTGAGCACACCGTGGCGTAATGGCAGCTAGTTCCTGCTGCTATGACATTGGATGAAATCTGGAGTTAATCAGCTTTGAAAGACTCGGTTGTATGGACTGGAAAACTGTGTATATGACTTCTTTGGTGACATCACTCAATATGGCACAGCAAGGTGGTATTCGGTGAAGTACTTCATGTGAAAGGTGCGTATGCTCTCACAATCTGGAAGACTCCCTGGCCGTATTACTTACGTGGAACAACTGGCGCGTGGTTACAACCAACTGCACCGTGGCGATGTATATGCCACTCACGGCATGGGTCCGGCTCTTGTCCGAGGTACCTCACATCCACCGTGGCGACCGCATGCCAAACGTTAGTATCTATGGAACACCAAGCCTGTGGTGCGGTCCTGCGCACATCAAAAGAAAAACGGAAGAAGTGAAAAGACTTCTCCAGGAGCGGCGACGTGACATCCACTCTCATCCCGTACCGAGAATGGCAAAGACAATGCTGATCCAGCACAACGTAATGACACCACGTCCGCCACGGCCGCATGTATCAAGTGGTCGGAGCGATGGTTATGCCAGCAAATATCCGATTGAAGAATACCGTCTGAGACCTCGCAAGTAGACTGAAATGATGTACCGAATTAAAAGCTGAATGCACACGGTTCCGTATCCGAAGATGTAAAAAGCATTGATGGCTAAATACAAAGACCCGATTCACAAAGAACTGGAAGAAACTGCCAAGAAAGTGAGGCGGTCATGGCGGTATGGATTATATCATGGACCATCGTCCGGTAGCTACTGCCTGCAACGGCCTGCCACTCGATATGGACGTTTATGACCTTGGCAGAATAGGTGCTGCATGGCTGAGCTGACCCGACTTTCTATCGAGAATGGTTCTGCCCTGCAGAAATACCCGATTTCACCCGTGGCGGATGGAATAAAAAGTGCTGCTACAAACATGCTTTTGCCGAATAAAGCCATTATATCTTTGTAATATAAACTTTACGGATAGCCCGACTGAGAAAGTCGTTATCCGTGCAGACGTTCGGCTGCTCCACTGATTATTATAATCACCTATATGAAAGCAGATATTTTAAAACCCTCTAGACAGACTATCCTTCGGGAAGCCAAAAGATTATGTGATGATCGCCGTAGGTATGACTACTACTGGCATCCGGATGGACCGTTTCTACTCCCCAACGACATTGACGGGCGGAGTGCCGGTATTGCATCTGATATATTGAGTAAGCAACGGGATTCCCGGTACAGTATACATATTTCAGCATTAACTTTTTCTTATTGTTGCTTGCCCTCAAGCTGTTGGGATTAAAGTTCTGTATTAAAAACCATTTTTCGGAGTATTTACCCTGACTTTCTTCCTTTCCGTTATCCAGCAACTGACCTCCGGCGTCGCCCTTCTTAAGGACCAGCCTTTCATGGCATGCGTCATCGGAGCATCGTTCTGCGGCGGCGGTATCGGAGTCGCCTTCTGCGCCAACGGAAGTACCGGCGGTACGGACATCAGTGCCGCTATCATCACACAAGTATCGGGATATCACCTCTGGGAAGAGTCATACTGATCTGCGATATGATTATCATTACCTCCAGTTACTTCGTTCTGAAGGATTGGGAGAAAAGTAGTATACGGATTTGCAACCCTTTACATTTGCAGTTTCGTCCTCGACCAGGTAGTGAACAGTGCACGTCAGTCCGTCCAGTTCTTCATCATATCCGGCAAGTATGAAGAGAATGAGACGACTTAAAATAACGAAATACCCTAAATAAGTGGGTAACGATTATCAATGCAACCGGCTACTATACAGGCAAAGAAGTGAAATGATGTTTAAAAGCGGGGTCTGATCAACATTTGTATCGCAAAGTGCCGTTATCGGAGTTTACGGAGAAGGCTTCGACCACATCAAAGTAAAATAAATAAAGAAACAAGATTGAGAAACATGAAATATAGATCATATCACCTATTACTGGCAGGAATATTCTCTCTGTTAACAACAGGCGCTATGGCCGAAAAAAAAAACATCCGATAAACCTTACTGGCAGGGATGCGGTTGAAGTCGTAATGGTCAATAAAAAATATCCGGCGTACCTCTTTCATGACGTACGACAACCGGACAGACATTTGACCGGAAAGTTTGAGAAAAGCAATTATTATCAATTATTGAACGGCACCTGGGGGTTCTTTCTTTGCAGACAGTTTAAAGAATCTTCCGGCCAGCCATCGCAATCCTTCCGTGAACACTGACTCCTGGAATGATATCAAGGTTCCGGGCAACTGGGAAGTACAAGGATAAGGAGTGGCCATGCACCAATCACGGTTATGAATTCAAGGCACGCCATCCGCAGCCTCCCATACTTCGGAAGCCAATCCCGTCGGAATCTATCGCCGTGATATCGACATCCCTGCCGATTGGCAAGAACGTGATATCTACCTCCACCTCGCCGGAGCCAAATCGGGAGTATATGTATACGTCAACGGACAGGGAAGTAGGATACAGCGAGGATTCCAAAAATCCGGCAGAGTTCTGATCAGCCTATACGTAAAACCGGGCAAGAATAGTGCTCACACTGAAAATCTTCCGCTGGAGCACCGGATCTTATCTGGAGATGTCAGGACTTCTGGCGTATCAGCGGCATTGAACAGGATGTATACCTGTATTCACAGCCCAAAGCTGCCGCCCTGAAGGATTTCCCGTGTGAGAGTCAACTCTGGATGACAGCTATAAGAACGG
>VOFK01002255.1_pt1 | contig 25597 bp, 44 predicted proteins | sample 5384121 | NCBI WGS metagenome assembly VOFK01 (sample SAMN12384730, study PRJNA508395) | human gut metagenome | isolation source: healthy gut J | host: Homo sapiens | reverse complement strand
TCGGTAAATCGATGGATGAGCGCAGCACGCGCGCGGAGTACCGGTTTTAAAGCGGCGCAACGAAATGCCAAGTTTTAAAGAACCCGAAAGTTCCGTCGCCGGAACATGCCGTCCGGCCGCCCGCATACGAAACCTCACCCACGAAGATGCGCCCGCCGAGAAATGCCGGTCTCCAGCACGACCGCGCGGCACGTCGTAAACCGCGCCGAGGCGTGTCGTCAGGCAGCCAGTTTTCGCCGTCTCGGCTCAATGTCGATGACCTCCGCCTGGCGCATCACGAGGTTTTCGCACTGCTCAAGCTTATGCTTCATCACGCGCGCGTACTTGTTGCGGTCAATCTGCGCGCGCAGCGAGTGCACCGCAGGGCCTTTACCAAGGTTCAGCATGCGGCTTTGCAGCGTACATTCGTCCGCCGTTTTACCCATTTCGCCGCCGAGCGCGTCCACTTCGCGCACAAGGTGGCCCTTTGCTGTGCCGCCGATGCTCGGGTTGCACGGGCAGTTGCCCACAGCGTCCATATTTATTGTGAAGATCACCGTGCGGCAGCCGAGACGCGCCGAGGCCAAAGCCGCCTCAATTCCCGCGTGTCCCGCGCCGATCACGGCAACATCGTATTTTCCTGCATCATAGCTCATAATTTAACTTCTTTTCCGATTTATTCTGAAATACAGCTTATTTTAAAGATAAAATATAACAATTCTGATATCTTATTTTCCCACGCAGAACTTTTCAAATACCTGATCGACCACCGCATCTGAAACACGCTCTCCGGTCAGTTCATTCAAAGCTGCAATGGCACCCTCCAGCGAGACCGTCACCGCGTCCCACGTCATGCCCATAAGCAAAGCGTTTTCCGCTTCCTCCAACGCCGTGAGCGCTTTTTGTACGTCCGCGCGTTGGCGCTCCGTATAGAGGATGCCGTCGTTCGGGTTCAGCTCAGCGGTTTTCAGTGCGCGCGCCGCAGCGTTTTGCAGCGCAGGCAGTCCCTCGCCGGAAAGCGCCGAGACCGTCACGACCTCTTTGAAATGCTTATCGATCTCCCGCACTGGTCGATCTTCGGCGCGAGGTCGGATTTATTGATGACCGCCACGGCCGGTGTATCGCCTATGGCATCCATCAACGCGCGGTCGTCGTCGTTCAGCTCTTCGCTCGCATCAAACACCGCCAGCACAAACTGCGCCGTTTTGACACGATCCAAAGCCATGCGCACGCCAATCTGCTCCACGCGGTCTTCCGTATCGCGGATACCGGCGGTGTCGGCAAGACGCAGCGGAATTTCACCGAGCAGCACAGTCTCCTCCACCACGTCACGCGTCGTGCCCGCAAGATCGGTCACTAATAGAACGCTCGCAGCCCGCAAGCAGGTTCATCAGCGTGGATTTGCCGGCGTTCGGGCGGCCTGCAATGACCGTCACCACACCCTCGCGCAGAATGCGCCCGCCGTCAAAGCCGGCGAGCAAGTCTTTCAGAGCCGTTTTTCCGGCGGCAAGGCGCGTCTTCAGCATCGTCTCATCCACCTGTGGAATGTCGTCGTCCGGGTAATCCGCCCATGCGGCAAGGTGCGCACCGATGTCCGTCAGATCCGAACGCAGCTTTTCAATACGGCGGGAAAGTGCGCCGTCGTGTCCCGCCTGCGCCGCTTTCATCGCTTCGCGCCCCTGCGCGGAGATGATCTGCATGACGGCTTCCGCCTGCGCAAAGGTCCATTTTTGCCGTTTAAAAAACGCGCGCGGCGCGTAAATTCGCCCGCGCCGCAGAGACCGCACCGGCAGCAAAAACCGCCTGCAAAACCGCTTTTAAAACGAACAATCCGCCGTGGCAGGAAAGCTCCACCACGTCTTCACCCGTAAAGCTGTGCGGTGCGGCAAAAACGGTCGCAACGCACTCATCGAGGCGCTCGCCGTCCGGCGCATACACGTGTCCGAAGCGGCACGTGTAACCCGCCATATCACATAGCTTCGCGCCGGAAACCGACTTAAAAACACGGTCGCCGACCGCGCGGGCCTCATCGCCCGAAATGCGAATGACTCCGATGCCGCCGCCCGTAGAGATTGCTGCAATGGTCTTCATAGTTTATCCCTTCTTCTCGTTCGCTGCACATGCAACACTTTCTCATTTTGTATTATACCACGCGGCGAAAAGATTGTCACGCAGAATGTCGGAAAACGCAGGAAAATCACAGAGAAAAAGCGCCTCCTTTATCCGTTCGGAGACGCTTCCTTTTTTTTTATGCCGTTCTTATTCCGTGAAAGCTCGCTATGAACGGATTACAGCGTATTTTTAATCGCAAAAACCTCCGCATACCAAAGTATACGGAGGTTCTCTGTTTTAAAGTTTTAGTTTTTGGAGATCTTACCGTACGGCGTGGAAACGTCGTCCAGAACACGCGGTGCTGCGGGAGCAGTGCGGTTCTGTGCCGGACGGCTGTCACGGTTATCTCTGCGCGGAGCGCGACCGCCGCGATTATCGCGGTTGTAGCCGCCGTTTCTGCCGCGGTTATTGCCGCCGCGACGATTATCACGCTTTACGTAGCGCTCGCCGCCCTCAGGGCCGATCACAACGTGGCGGGCAAGGTCTTCACCCCTCGCTCCAGGACTTCGCACCCTCAACCTCCTGCACGGCGGGTGTGGATGATGCGACGCTCATACGGATTCATCGGCTCCAAGGAGGCATTGCGACCGGTCTTTACAGCGCGGGCAGCCATCTTTCTGCCGAGATTTTCAAGCGTTTCCTTGCGCTTTTCGCGGTAATTGCCCACGTCCAGCGTAATGCGGTAATAAGACTCGTCCACATGGTTTGCAACGAGAGACGCAAGATACTGGAGGGAATCCAGCGTTTCGCCGCGGTGGCCGATGATGAAGCCGATGTTCTCGCCGGTGAGCACAAGCTCTGCGCCTGCCTCTTCCTCACGCGGATCTCAATATTTACGTCGCCGAGGCCCATGCCGGAAAGAACGTTGCGCAGATACTCTGCTGCGGCGTCTGCCGGTGTGGAACGATAAACGCGCGCACCTTTGCCGGTCTGCCGCCGAAAAGGCCGAAGCGCTTTTTCTCTTCCGTTTCAAGAACTTCAAACTCTGCGTCTGCGGGGTCTACGCCCAGCATTGCGCATGCTTTTTTCATACGCTTCTTCTGTGGTTGCGCCTGTTGCGATTGCTTCTTTTACCATGGCTTTCTTCTTCCTTTTCTTCTTTTTCAATACTCTATCTTTATCCCGTTTCGAGTGAAAGGAGGTGGGGATAACAGCCTTTATTTATTTCTTGCTTCCGAGATAATCGGTAGAATTGCCTTTATTTTTCTGCGCATTTCCGCCCTCTTTTACCGGTCGCTTTTTTTTTTTCCTTCTGCGCGGCCTGGCGCTCTGCCTGCGCCTGGTTCTTCACGCCTCAATCTTATCGGCGATCTGCTTTTTTGCAGGTTTGCGGGCAGCGGCTTTACCTTCCGATCCGCCTGTAAAAGCGTCACATAGCGGCTCGCTTCCGACTTTGCGGAGACCTGCTCCGGCGAAAAATACTTGTGCGTGATGAGCGTCTGTGCAAAACCGACCAGCGCGGAAATAATCCAATAGAAACCGACAGCTGCCCGGCATGATGTATGCCAGTATGGCCGGACAGGAGCGGGCATGCCGTACATCATGACCTTCATGCAGCCCTGACCTGCGCCCTGCTGCTGTGTAATGGGCTGCAGCTTCATGACAAAAGGACTGGCCCCTAGGTCACAAGTGCCAGCACGGGATGATCCACAGCATAGAAGCGAACGAGCTCGTGTTCCGGGGACGCGAGCAGGTCAAAGATCCGAAAGCATTTGAAGCCCCTTGCCGAAAAACTCAATCTTCTGCACATCGTCCGCCCGGAGAACATCGTCAGGTGGTCCTTCAGTGCGTCGAAATTCTTAACGATCTCAAGAAACCTACATACTGGTTCGTGCTCGCAATGCCGGAATCTTAGAAACGAATTCCGTAGCCTGCGAAATGGTGTCCTTTGCAATATGGGGTGTTCGAGGCGGATAAATAACGGAGTAATAAATGCTGAGCATGATCGGGGGAAGCAGCGTCGTCGAGACAGCCGCCGCCGGGGATTCACACCCTTTTTTCGTAGAGCTTCTGCAGCTCTTCGTTATACTTCATCTGGTCCTTGGCGTACTTCTTCTGCAGCTCTGCTTTGCGCCAAATCTGGACTGCGCCGCCATGCTCTTCTGCGATTTAATCGAGAACGGGAACATCAGCGCCTTTACGATGATCGTGAACAGGATGATCGCGATACCGTAGTTTTTGAAAACGGTTGTACAGGAACCACAGCAGATAACCGGTACGCTGCCGAAAAATTAAAAATAGACATCATAGTAGTTGACCAAATCCTTCCGGATCAAAAACTTTATTCTTTTTCGCTTTTCCGGCACGGGGATTCATCAGCCACCGCGGGAAAACGAGGGATTACACCGCAGAATGCGCCAAAGCGCAAGCTTACGCCGCCGAGTAAGGCGCCGCCCATACCGCTCCACGGCTTCTTCCCGTACTGTGAGCAGGTGGGGATATACTTGCAGCAGCCGCGCGTTTGCACGCGGTCTCAGCTTCCGATAGGATGAGCCTAATGACGGCGCGGCGCGGCCAATACCGCACACCCTTTTTCGCCGAAATGCGTCCGCCCTTATATTGTATCGCAGCGGACACAGGCTCTTTTTCTGTTTTCTCATACTGCTTTTCTGATCTGTCGTTATGACAATTCTTCTTTCGTTACACTTGCGGTTTCTTCGCCCGTCTCCGACGTCCTTTCGAGTCATTTTTCCGCCGTTTTTGCGGAGTTATTTTTATCTTTGGGTAGGGCAACAAGCACGCCGAGTTCCTCAAGCGCGCTTTTTAACTGCGAAGATACGATTTGATAGTTTGCGAACGGCGTTCTGCCGCGGCTGACGAGGACAAAGTCATACCCCGGCTTCAGCTGCGGGTACAGCACACGGATGCTTTCACGCAGAAGGCGCCGCGCACGGTTCCGCTTAACCGCGTTGCCGATCTTTTGCTGGCCGTAATGCCCACGCGCGCCTGCTTTTTACCTTTTTTTACGCAGGCAATACAGCACAAGCGCGGCGCACCGCGTTTCCGCGGGCGTAAACGCGCTTATACTCGTGGTTTTCGGTCAGCGGCACAAGGATGTCCATGGGTAAGCCTCCAAAGCCGTTCGGTAAGGCCAAAAGCTGCGTATAGCAGAGCCTCGCCGCCGAAAAAAATCAGGCAAAACAAAGAAAGGTCACGCAGCGGTGACCCTCAAAGCATACATTAATAGGTTAAACGTGCTCTGCCCTTTGCTCTGCGACGCGCCAGAACTTTACGTCCGTTGCGTGTAGACATTCTCTTTCTGAAGCCGTGCTCCTTCTTTCTGTGGAGCTTCTTCGGCTGATACGTTCTCAGCATATCAAAAACCCTCCTTTCACGAGGTTACTTATCAAAATGCGGTCTGCAAATAACAGTCCGTTACAGATAAGCATTATACCTTAAAACCGTAGAAGCTGTCAACCTTTTTTTCGGGTTTTTGGAAAAAAAACTTGGAATGAAGCGCTGCAAAGGTAAAAAGCAGACGAAAATAGAAGGCCTACCATGTTTTTTCAGCCTGAAAAAACACAAAGCAACGTGCGCAATGCTAAATGTTTTTAATCGATCTTTTTCAAGAAGGTTATGGGAGCTCGGGGCAAAATTTCCCATTCCTGCGTTAAAAATCTGCCTTCGCGCTCCCTTTTTTCCACCCTTTCTGCGTATAAACTGCCGAAAACACGTTTCTTTCCCGCTTTTGCCTGTGAAGTCCGTCAGATTTTTCAACATTCCACAGGTTTTCTGTGGACAACTTTGCGGTTTTGTGCTACACTATATATTAGTATTTTAGCGTCAAAATGCACTTTCAATGCCGCTTCTTCGGTCATCATGACCGCCGCGGCGCGGCTATGGGCGCATACCGATAAAAACCTAAAAAAGAAAGGGAATAAGGAAATGGAATCATTCTTAGAAGCATGGGACCTCATTTGCGACTACTGCAAAAAGCAGGTCACCGACGTGAGCTATGAAACCTGGTTCAGCAAGCTCGTCCCCATCTCGCTCGATTTCGGAGCAGGCGTTGCAATCATTCAAGCGCCGAACGAATTTAACAAATCCACCATCGAGCGCGGCTTTCACAAGTGCTTGAACGACGCCGTACAGAGCGTTTTCGGCGAAGCTTTCACCTATAAGCTCATCACCCCGATGGAGAAAAAAGAAAAAAGAGCGCGTGCGGACGATGACGAATACGAGTACACATTTGAAACGTTCATCGAGGGGCAGCTCAATAAATTGCCTGCGCAGCCTGCCGCTATGTTGCAAAAGAGCGCCAAAAACTACAATCCCCTTTATCTACGGCAACTCCGGCCTCGGCAAAACGCACCTGCTCAACGCTATCGGTCACGAGCTCAAAAAGAATTTCCCGGATAAGGATATCATTTACGTCAAAGGCGACCAGTTTGCAAACGAGCTGATCGAGGCCATCCGCGCCGGTACCACCGTGAGTTTCCGCGAAAAAGTACCGCAAGGCCGACGCACTCCTCATCGACGATATTCAGTTCATCGCCGGCAAGGAATCCACGCAGGAAGAGTTCTTCCACACATTCAATACATTATACGAATCCAAAAAGCAGATCGTTTTAACGAGCGACCGTCCCCCGCGCGACATCGCTACCTTGGAAGATCGTTTGAAGACCCGCTTTGAGTGGGGCCTTTTACCGCCGATGTGCAGCCGCCGGATTTTGAGACCCGCATGGCAATCATCAAGCGCAAAGCCGAGCTTGTCGGTCTCAGTGTGCCGGACAACGTCTGCGAATTCATCGCACAGAAGCTCAAGAGCAACATCCGCCAGCTGGAAGGCACGGTCAAAAAGCTCAACGCCATCCACCTTGTGGAAGGCGCCACCCCCACTATCAGTACGGCACAGCGCGCCATCAGCGACATCGTAAACAACGAGCAGCCTGCGCCTGTCACCGTCAGCCAAAAATCATTGAAGAGGTCGGCCGCACCTACGGCGTTTCCCGAAGATATCAAGTCCTCCAAGCGCAACGCAAATGTTTCCTTTGCGCGCCAGATCTCCATGTACGTCGTGCGCGAGATTACACAGATGCCTATGGTCGAGATCGGCAAAATTCGGCGGCAGAGACCACTCCACCGTCGTTTACGCCATCCAGCAAATCGAAGAAAAAAATCTGCGCGCGATCCCGTGACGAAGGCCACCGTCAGCGACATCATCAAAAATATTCGCGACCGCTGATCCTCTTCCACCCCTGAAGTGCTCCATTTCCCTTATTCTTTCCTATATACTGGAATATCGGCAAAACCGCTGCACTTTTAAAAATATCAAATACAGAGCATTTCCTATAACGCTCTGTATAATTGCCGCAGGGCTTCTTGTAGCCGCCTTTGAGGTTCAACCACAAGATATAGGACTCGATCGTTGGCGTCCTTACGCGCGAAAGCCAAAATAAAATCAACGAGTTTTCAACATTTCACACAGAGTTTTCAACTGCTCTGTGGACGAAATTCAATTTTCCACACTCTCCACAATTCCTCCACATCAATTTTCGCAAAACTTTCGCGCGATTTTCACCTGTCCAAAGCCACTTTTTGGAGTTTCCAACTTTTTCACACCCTCTACGACTACTGCTATAACTTATACTTTAAAATAAATATAAAAAGGACCGCAAGCTTACTCCTTCCACATCTCCGCACCCAAAAACACATAGAAATGTGAAAAACCAAAATGCGCGGTAAAACTTTCGCGGTCCAAAATGCTAAACAAAAAGCCAAAACCACAAAACCGCGCAGAAAGGAAGAACTTATCCACATGAAATTCACCGTAGAAAAAAGATTGTTGAACGAAGCCGTAACCAATCTGCAAAGAGCGGTTTCCTCCAAAACTTCCATTCCGGCGCTCGAAGGCATCCTTATCCGCAGCGAAGAAAAACCGCCTCATTTTGACCGCTTACGATCTTGAAATCGGCATGCAGACCCAGAGCTACCCGGCATCATTTCCGCGCCGGCGCGATCATCCTCACCGCAAAGCTGTTCGCCGAAATCGTCCGCCGTTCACCGGACGAGGACATCACCATCGACGTGGACGATCGCAACACCGCCACTATCACCTCCGGCGTGAGCTGCTTTTACCATCATCGGTATGGATTCGGCAGAAAAATTCCCGGAGGCCGAAAATCACCGATGCCGATACAATCAAAATGCCGCAGGAACTCTTAAAAGTATGATTCGCCAGACGCTTTTCGCCGTCGCAGACAGCACCGCAAAGCCGATCCATCAGGGCAGTTTGTTCAAAATTGAAAGCGGAAATTTAGATGTTGTGTCGGTTGACGGCGGCTACGGTTGGCCCTGCGCCGCGAGGCGATTAACTACGCGAACAATACCGAATTTGTCGTTCCTGGAAAGACACTTTCTGAAGTACTCAAGCTCTTAAAGGACAGCGAGGGCGAAGTGGAGATTTGTCCGAGCCGCCGCCACATTTTGTTCCGCATTGATAATTATACGGTTATTTCCGCTTTGCTCGAGGGCGAATTCCTCGATTATAAATCGGCACTGCCGAAGGATAAAAAAAACCGAAGTTACGGTTTCCACTCGTACGATGATCGAAAGTGTCGAGCGCGTTTCGCTTCTCATCACCGACCGTCTGAAAAGCCCGGTGCGCTGCGTGATTGGCGAAGACACCGTCAAGCTTTTCTGCACCACCACCATGGGCCGTGCCACCGACCAGATTTCAGCGGAAATTTCCGGAGACCAGCTTGAAATCGGTTTCAATAACAAATATTTACTCGATGCACTCCGCGCGGCGGAGACCGACGAAGTTCGACTGCAGCTCGGCGGCCCGATCAGCCCGATGCTCGTTCTGCCGAAGGAGGGCGACGCGTTTTCGTTCCTCGTCCTGCCGGTGCGGCTGCGCAGCGAAATGTGATTGATTTTCACACGCTGTCTGCTGCTCACGGACAAGTGTTGTGACTTTTGTGAAACATCAACTTGTGAAGTTTTTGATGCCAAAAGTTCAAAGTATAATTTTTATACAACTTTATATACAAACAAAACGCGAAGATTTGTATATTAAATTTATCTTTATTTTATAAGGGATCGAATATATTATGAAAAATGAGATCATCACGATCACAACGGAGTTCATCCCGTCTGGATGCACTTTTAAAAAGCTCGGCGGCGCGTTGGATACCGGCGGGCAGGCCAAATTGTCATTCAAAACGGCGAAGTCGAAGTAAACGGCGAAGTCTGCACCATGCGTGGCAAAAATGCGCGACGGCGACTATGCCGAATATAACGGCGGCCGCTATACGGTAAAAGTGGAGGAATGAGCCGGTGAACGTACTGCGCCTCGGCTTTGAAAATTTCCGAAATTTGTGCCCGGGCGAAATTTTTCCGGAGAGACCATCAATGTCATTCACGGCAGCAATGCCCAGGGCAAAACGAATTTGCTTGAGGCCATCTGGCTTTTTACGGGCGGACATTCGTTTCGCGGCACAAAAGACAGCGAACTGCCGGTTTTAAAAGACGGCAAAAATGCGCCTGCGGCTTCACTTTCCATGACGCTGTTTACAGAAGGACGCGAGCAGGAGCTAAGGCTCGAACTGCGCGACGGTCGGCGCTCCAGTGTCATCAACGGCGTGGAGAAAAAGACCGGCTCGGCACTTCGTGGGCAAGTTTTGCGCCGTCATTTTTTCGCCGGAGCATCTTTTGCTCGTCAAAGAAGGCCCTTCGCGCCGCCGTGCGTTTTTAGACGGTGCGTTGTGCCAGTCCCGCCCGGCATTTACGCGCGTTTTGGCGCATTATAATAAAGACTCTCATGCAGCGCAATGCGCTTTTAAAAGATATTCCGCGCCACCCGGCTGATCGATACGCTTGATGTTTGGGACGAGCGCCTTATTCTGTTCGGCACGGAGGTCGTACAGGGAGCGCGCTGCGTTCTGCAAAGATCTGGAGCCGCGTGCGGCGGAAATTTACCGGGTATCGCGAAAAACAGGGAGGAAATCACGCTTTCCTACGCGCCGTTTGGCGGTGCGGAGACAAAAACGGAGATTGCCGAGCGGTTTTCCGAAGCGCTGAAAAACGCCAGAAATGCCGATGCTCGCGCGGGATTTACGTCCGTCGGCCCGCACAGAGATGATTTGACGCTCACCATAGACGGGCTTTCCGCCAGAACGTTCGGCTCGCAGGGGCAGCAGCGCAGCATCGTGCTGGCATTAAAGCTTGCGGAAGCCGATATTCTGTACCGAAAAACCGGCGAGCGCCGGTTATCTTGCTCGACGACGTGATGAGTGAAGCTTGATATGAGCCGCCGCGATTATCTTTTGAATCACCTTGACGGGCGGCAGGTGTTCATCACGTGCTGCGACCCGGAAACTGTGCGCCTGATGGAAACGGGACGCGGGTTCTATGTGGAAAAAGGCACGGTGCGGCAGGATACGGACGAAAAAGCAGGGGAAGTGCACGCGGAAAACGAAACGCCGACTTGCGAAAGCGAGTAAACCTGTGGTATGATAAGGAGCATGGTATGTATATTCACCTTGGTATGGGCGTTGTAGTGCGCGAAGAAGACGTCGTGGGCATTTTCGATATGGAAAACACCACGGTCTCCGGCGCAACGCGCGATTTTTTGAAGCGCGCCCAAAAAGAGAACCTTGTGGAAGACGTGTGCTATGACCTGCCGCGTTCCATTGTGGTTTGCAGAGACTATATCGGCGGCGAGCGCGTGTATATCACGCAGATTGCCCGGCCACGCTTTTAAAACGCTCCCGCGCGGAGATCGGCGGCATTGCGCTGAGACCGCACGCCAAGGGACTGTAACAGAAAGGATCTTCATTTATGCAGTATTTCGGCATTCCTACCTGTCCGTATTGCAAAAAAGCATGTCAACCTTGTTCGCACGTGGAGATTGAAGCGTGAGGGGCGAGTATAAATGCCCGCGCTGCGGCGGTATTTCTCAATATCTATCTTTCTCCGCTCGTGTATGTGTTTGCCGTGCTGGCCATCTGCGCCGGCGTGTGCATCTATTTCTTCCATAAATTCGTTTTGGATGACATCAAGCTGTTCACTTGCCTGCAAATTTTTCATCCGTTTGCGATTTTCTTCTTTTTTTAAGCCTTTTTCACGGTGTATTTAAAGCGCCCCTGTCATCCGCAGAGTACAACGCGAAGCCCGCGACCGGCTCCGCAGCGCAGTGCGGAACCGGAAAGACGTGCTCGAGCCGTGACGATACGTTTACGGAGATGAATACGGGCAGATACAGAGAAAATAACGAGCCGGAGCGCAGAGTGGACCGGCGCGTCTGAATTCTGACGGCAAGTAAAAAATGTAAGGTCTTTGATTAAACTTTCTTCAGAAAGTTTATAGAGTCTCGGGGCAAAGCCCTGAAAAACAGAAAATCCACACGGAAAAGAGCTGCCGAATTGTAATTTATGGACGGCTCTTTTTGCGTTCTTACCGACCGAAAACCGCAAAAAGAGGGGAAAGCGGTGTACATTTTCAAATATACATGCTTTTGTATGTTTATGCACAAAAACCGCAGAAAATCTAAGCTTTCAGCCGACATTTTTCAAAAAATGACCTTGTAAATTTTACCGTTTTGTACTATACTATTATATAAAGATAACCGCCTGCGGAACTGTACAAATGAAACAGGCGGCGTTTCTCTTTTGAATGGATAACGAATGAATGTCTTTTATTTCAAAGGCACAAAAACACATTCGGCGTTTTCGTGCCGAAGAAAGGAAAATGAGAGTTAATATGGATATTAACGAAATGACGCATGTGGATACGAATTACGATTCGGATCAAATACAGGTCCTTGAAGGTCTGGAAGCTGTCCGCAAGCGCCCGGGCATGTACATCGGCTCCACCGGTCCGCGCGGCCTGCACCACCTTGTTTACGAAATCGTAGATAACGCCATCGACGAAGCGCTTGCAGGCTATTGCGACCGCATCGATGTGCGCATCCTGCCCGGCGACATCATCTGCGTGCAGGATAACGGCCGCGGCGTGCCGGTCGGCGTGCAGCACCAGACGGGTCTGCCGGCTGTGACGGTTGTGTATACCATTTTGCATGCCGGGCGGCAAATTCGGCGGCGGCAGCTATAAGGTTTCGCGGTCTGCACGGCGTTGGCGCTTCCGTCGTCAATGCGCTTTCCTCGTGGTTGGAGGTCGAGGTGCGCCAGGGCGGTCACCTGTACCGCCAGCGCTTCTCACGCGGCAACGCGGAATATGACCTGGATCTCGGCTCCATCGAAAACCCGAGCAGACAGGTACCATGGTTACGTTTAAGGCTGACCCCGAGATATTCAAAGAAACCACCGTTTGTGATTTTGCCACGCTCGAAACGCGTCTGCGCGAGCAGGCATTTTTGAACGCCGGCGTCAACATCATCCTCACCGATGAGCGTGACCCGGAGAACATCAAAAGCGACCGTTTCCACTACGAGGGCGGCGTAGCAAGCTTTGTGGAGTACTTGAACCGCAAAAAAGCCGTGGAGGTCATCCACCGGATGTCATTTATTTCTCCGCGACCGCGCCGGACAACAACTCTACCTGCGAAATCGCCATGCCAGTATACGGACAGCTTTAACGAGCTGATTTTGTCCTTTGCAAACAACATTCACACGGTGAACGGCGGTACGCACGAAGACGGGCTTCAAGCGCGCCTTAACGCGCGTGATGAACGATTACGCAAGAAAGTACAACATCTTAAAGGAAGCTGATAAAAACCTTTCCGGCGAGGATGTACGCGAGGGCCTCACGTGCGTCATCAGCGTAAAGGTGAAGGAGGCACAGTTCGAGGGCCAGACGAAGGGCAAGCTCGGCAATACGGAAATCAGCGGCCTTGTCAGCAATCTGATGAGCGACAAGCTGATGACGTTCCTTGAAGAGAACCCCGCCGTGGCACGCGCCATTTTCGACAAAGCCATGGCGGCCTCCCGCGCAAGAGAAGCGGCGAGAAAGGCAAGAGACCTTGTGCGCCGCAAATCTGCGCTCGAAAACGCAACGCTGCCCGGTAAGCTCGCAGACTGCCAGTCCCTCAACCCGGAAGAGACCGAAATTTACATCGTCGAGGGCGATTCCGCAGGCGGCTCCGCAAAGGGCGGCAGAGACCGCAAATTTCAGGCGATCCTCCCCCTGAAAATGCTGAACGTTGAGAAGGCGCGCTTAGACCGCGTTTACGGCAACGATAAACTCATGCCGGTCATTACGGCGCTCGGTACGGGCATCGGCGAAGAGTTCGATTTGAATAAGCTCCGTTACGGCCGCGTCATCATCATGGCCGATGCCGATGTCGACGGTTCGCACATCCGCACTTTGCTTTTGACGTTCTTCTACCGCTATATGCGCCCGCTTGTCGAAGAGGGGGACACGTGTACATCGCACAGCCGCCGCTGTTCCGCATCACGAAGAATAAGCGCCACTATTACGCGTATTCCGATAACGAGCGCGACGAGATCATGACGCAGCTGCAGAGCGGCTACGATATTCAGCGCTACAAAGGCCTTTGGTGAAATGGACTCCGAGCAGCTCTGGGAGACAACCATGAACCCGAGACCCGCGTCATGCTGCAGGTCACGCCGAGCGATGCCGCACAGGCGGACGAAATCTTCACCATTTTGATGGGTGATAAGGTAGAACCGCGCCGCGAGTTCATTGAGCGCAACGCAAAGTACGTAAAGAATCTGGACATTTAAGCGCGAAAGGATCAGCAAGCAATGGATAATATGGAAGAAAAGAAGGAAAACCTCATACAGGTGGACCTCAGAGAGATCATGGAGACGTCGTTCCTCGATTACTCCATGTCCGTTATCGTGCAGCGTGCGCTGCCGGACGTGCGCGACGGCTTAAAGCCGGTCCACCGCCGTATTCTCTACACCATGTATGAAAACGCTCTGTGGCCGGAAAAGGCTTACAGAAAGTGCGCGGATACCGTCGGTTCCGTACTGGGCCGCTACCATCCGCACGGCGATGCTTCCGGTTTATGACGCGCTGGTGCGTCTTGCGCAGGATTTTTCCATGCGCTATATGCTCATTGACGGCCACGGCAACTTCGGTTCCGTAGACGGCGACCCGCCTGCTGCATACCGTTACACGGAAGCCCGCATGAGTAAGCTTTCTGTGGAAATGCTGAAGGATATTGAGAAGGACACGGTCGATTTCTCCCCGAACTACGATGACCGTCTGAAAGAGCCGAACGTGCTGCCCTCTCATTTCCCGAATATCCTCGTAAACGGCTCCACAGGTATCGCCGTCGGTATGGCGACGAACATTCCGCCGCACAACATGGGCGAAGTGCTTGATGGCGTGTGCGCTATGGTGGATAACCCCGATATCGACCTTGACGGCCTCATGCAGTACATTAAGGGACCGGATTTCCCGACCGGCGGCATCATCATGGGCCGCAGCGGCATTCGCGCCGCATACGGCACCGGCCGCGGCAGAATTTACGTGCGTGCCCGCGCAGAGATTGTGGAAAAGCCGAATGGCCGCTACCAGATCGTCGTCACCGAGCTGCCGTATCAGGTCAACAAAGCAAGACTCATCGAAAACATCGCAGAGCTTGTCAAGGATAAGCGCATCGACGGCATCTCCAATATCGACGATCATTCCGACCGCAACGGTATGCACATTGCCATCGACATCAAGCGTGAGGCTTACCCCGCAGCTCGTTTTTGAACCACCTGTATTCGCTCACGCAGATGCAGGTCACGTTCGGTGTCATCATGTTGGCCATTGTAGACGGCCAGCCGAAGCTGCTCACCCTGCGCGATATTCTACAGGAATACATCAAGTTCCAGAGTGAAGTTGTCTGCGCCGCACGCAGTTCGACCTTAAAAAGGCGCAGGAGCGCGCCCACATTCTGGAAGGCCTCATGATCGCGCTCGACTTCATCGATGAAGTCATCGCCATCTTGAGAAATTCCAAGTCTATCCCGGGAAGGCAAAGTCGCCCTCATGGAGCGCTTCGGCCTTGACGATGTGCAGGCACAGGCCATCGTGCAGATGCGCCTCGGCCAGCTGACCGCCTTGAGAGAACAAAGCTCGAGGAAGAGCTTTCGCCGCACTGCGCCTGAAGATTGCGGATTTCCTCGACATCATCGCAAGCGAAGCGCGCCGCTACGGCATCATCAAGGATGAAGCCATGGAGATGAAAAGCTTCAGCGACGAGCGCCGCACGGAGATCGCCGCCATTTCCGGCGAAATGGACGTGGAAGACCTCATCCCGGAGGAAGACTGCGTCTTGACACTGACGAACTTCGGCTACGTAAAGCGCCAGACGCTCGACACGTACCGCACACAGCGCCGCGGCGGACGCGGCATCTCCGCATGAGCCGCCGCGAAGAAGACGTTGCGAGCGAGCTGTTCATTGCAAATTCGCATGACTTTTGTACTGTTCTTCTCCGACAGAGGGCGCGTGTACCGCTTAAAGTGCTACGAGATTCGGAGGGCTCCCGCAAAGCCGCGGCATGAACATCACGAATCTGCTGCCGCTTGAGCCCGAGGAGCGCATCACCTCTATGCTGCGCGTCACAAAGTCCGAGGAGGAAGACCACTTCCTCACCATGGTCACAAAGAACGCCGTCATCAAGCGCGTTGCGCTCTCTGCGTTCCGCAATGTGCGCAAAAACGGTCTTATCGCACTCGATCTCGCTGAGGACGACGAGCTTCAGCTGGGTGCGCCTGACGAGCGGCAGAGATGATGATCTGCTTTCGTTGCAACGCGCTTCGGCAAGGTCATTCGTTTCCACGAGGCCGACGTGCGCGAAATGGGCCGTCAGGCCCGCGGCGTGCGCGCCATCCGTCTTGCAGAGGGTGACGTTGTGGTCGGCATGAGCGTCCTGCGCGAAAACGGTCTCGTGCTTACGGTTTCCGAGACCGCTACGGCCGCCTCTCGAACCCCGAAGATTACCGCCTGCAGCGTCGCGGCGGCATGGGTATCCTCAACTACCACGTTGAAAAAATACGGCAATGTCGCGGCCATTAAGGTCGTTGATCTCGATGACGACATCATTCTCATCGCAGATGACGGTGTGATTATCCGTATCGAAGCCGGTTCCATTCGCATCTGTTGCACGTCCCAGCAAGGGTGTTCGCGTGATGAAGGTCAACGAGGGCAGCAAGGTTATCACCATGGCCCGCGCCCCCGCATGACGACGAGGAAGAAATCAGCGCCGTAGAAGACGACGGCACCGCCGAAGAGGGCGAAGATGAGCCCGTAACGAAAGCGGAAGACGTCATCTGTGACGATGAACCCGCAGAAGAAACAGAAGAAACCACGGAAGAGTAATTTTCGGGCAATAAAAGAGCGTTGGTCAGAAGACCGGCGCTCTTTTTGCAATTTTTTAGTTACGCGTTCGGATCCATAATGGCGCCGTGACCGCAGCAGTAGGTGTACACGTCCGTCGGGAACAAGCTCTGTAAATATTTGCGCTCCGCGGCGGCGCGGCGGGAATCGAGGTTCACGGTGGTCATTAAATACGGTGCAAGCAGGTTAAAATCATACTGCTCTTTTGAAAAGCCTTTGATGTTTACCATGATGTCACCGCTGAAAACAATGCGGTGCGCGTCGTCCACAAGCACGATCTCGCCCTTAAAGTGCCCGCCGTTGCCGTCGAAAACGCGCAGGGTAAGACCCTCAAACTCCAGCATGCCGCGCGGGGAGATGGGTGCGTCGCTTGCAGGCTCTGTGTGCTCAATGACGCACAGCGTGTGCATATCGGTGGCGTGTAGCCCGTCATCAGCTTGCAGATGCGGTTATACGGCGCACAAATGCGGTTCTGCTCGCGCAGATCGGGCAGACCGTTGTTCTGCAAGGCGAAATTCAGCCGCGTTTCCTCGTTCACATAGAATGTGTCGAACAGGTCGTGCAGGCCGCAATGGTCGATGTCCGCATGCGTGACGATAAGCGTGCGCTCCATATTGTCAAAGTTCGGGAACAGGCTGCGGAAAATTTTCAGCATCTCGTCCTTGTAGCACGGGAAGCCGCAGTCGATGAACAGCAGCTTGCGGTTTTTCTCCAGAATATACGTGTTGCCCCCGCACGGCGGCTCGATGATGTGCATTGTAAACCCGCCGAACAGACTGCGCTGCGAAATGCGCGCGCGGAAGTTTTCGCCTTTAAAGCTGTGCAGCATTTCGGCAATTTTGCCGATGTACGAAAACGTCTTTGTGCGGCGCTTCGCCTTTTTCGTCAAGGTGCTGCATCAAAAGGTTGGAGTCTGCAATGAGCGCGTCCATATCTTCCTGCGGTGCAGGGTAGAAGCCAGCTGGTGCGCAAACGAAAGGTAAAACACCGTGTTATCGAGCACCTTTTGGCTTTTGTCGTAGTTTAAAACGCGCATTTCGCACAGCTTTGCGGCGCGGTCTAAAAACGCCTTCGTCTGTGCGGGATCCTGAATGTAAATGCCGACCTTTAAATCCTGATGGTCGGTATCGTTTTCCTCGCCCGCTCATGTACGTGATGTTAAAATTAAAGCTGTCGATGAGCTCCAAAACGGGCAGCACGGCGCTCGGTACGTTCGGCAGGTGAAATTCCAGCAAAATCGTTTTTGCCGGGGTTATCCTCGTTCAAAATGTAGCCTACGTCGTTTAAACGCACGGCGATGGTATCAAGCTGCGCCTGCGAGCCGCTGACCTCCAAAAACAGCACGTGCAGGTCAACGGCTTTATTGTAGCTGGCGCGCGTGATGTTCGCGCCGGACTGCGCCACAATGCGCGTAGCCTTCAAAAACGCACCGGCCTTGTTCGGCAGTCGCGTGATGAATGTTCTTCTCATGCGCGCCTCTTAAAGCTTGCCGCTTTCTTTACGAGTGCGGCGGTCTTCAAAATGCCCACCTGCGTTTTTGAATCGGGGATTTCATTGTTTAACACCATCTCAACGGCTTTGTCGAGCGGAATGCGCTCCACTTCAAGGAACTCATCCTCGTCTAAGTGCATTTCGCCTTTTTGGGCCACACGGCACGCCCAGATGCGGATGATCTCGCCGCAGTAGCCGGGAGAGGGGTACAGATTGCCGAGCGAAATGTAGTCTTCGCCCGTGGTGCCGGGTTTCCTCCATCTGCTCGCGCTTTTACGGCCTCAAACGGGTCTTCGCCCTTTTTCCAGTTTGCCGGCGGGCAGCTCCAGCAGCACTTCCTTGTACGGATAACGGAATTGGCGCACAAGCAGCACTTCGTTTTTGTTCGGTCAGCGCCGCCACGCACACGCCGCCGTTGTGGCACACAACCTCTCTTGCACTCGTTTTTCCGTTTTCCAGCTCCACGGTGTCGCGCAGCACCTTGATGATGCGGCCCCTCAAACTTTGTTTCGCTTGTCAGTGTTTTTTCAAAGAGCTTCATAAACTGTCGTTCCTTTCTCTTTATGATAAAAACTGCTTGATTTTCTCAGGGATATTACCCTACTATTATATAAACATTTTCTTAATTTCGCAAGGCGCGGGCGGGATTCTCTTGCATAAATCCCGCGAATGTGGTACATTTTATCAGAACCAAAAATTTCTCGCGGCGGTGCCGCGTGCCATATCCCATTTTTGAAAGGAACATGAATATGAAAACCTGCATTCGTTTGCTGTGCGCCGTTTGCTGCGCCGCGATGCTGCCACCATGACCGCCTGCTCGGGCGGCAATACAAATACGTCTTCCGCCACGGCAGAAGCGACCCCCTGCGCCGGAGATCACTCCTGCGCCGGAGGCAACAGCGGCCCCTGAAGAAGAACCCACCCCTGCGCCCGAAGGCAACACGTCCTCCGAAACGGGCGAAAATCGCCACACAAGCACCTTTGCCGGTACCGAAACGGGCAGCGAGGAATTCCGCGCCGCGTTTGAAAACAACCCTATCGATACGCAGTATGCGGACGATATGGAAACGGCGGGCTCTGTTGCGGGCATGATTACTGCGTGCAACACGGCTTCCGACAGCTGGAAAGAGCAGATTGATTCCGTCTACACGCAGATTTTGGAGTATGGCGACGATAAAACGGTCGAAACCGTCAAAGAGGAGCAGTCCCACTGGGAACGAGCAAAAGCACCGCTTTGCAGGACATCCGCGATTCCGTATCGGAGAGTGACCCCCTTTGCGGCCATCACCGTGGCAGAGAGCATCATGGTCTATTACCGCACAAGGGGCCATTGACCTTTGCGCCGTATTATACGATATTAACGGCACGTTGGCGTTCGGCTAAAAATCTAAAAACACAGAGGATTTGTGTATGAAAAAGCATTCGGCGCAATTTTGATCGCGGTTATTCTCATTGTCTGCGTTGTTACCCTCACGGTGCAGCGCGGCGAAACGCCATGCTGGAGTTCCCGGAGCGCCCGCAGAGGCTGCACGGTGATGTCTCTTGAAATCACCGACGGCAAAGCGCAGACCGAGTCATCGGCACGTACAACGTAAATGAAAATGTGCTGACGATAAACACCTCGGCGCTTGAAAACGCAGAGCCTACCGAAAGCGGTGAAAACTACACATACACGCTGCCGAAAGTATCCCGAATTTTTATTTCAGCGACACCACGCAGGGCCTTTTGCTCTACAAAGGGTTATTTATACGTGGTGACGGCGACGACGAGCGGCCAGACGCTGGAAATCATAAATCTGAAAACCCGGCACCCTCGGCGGCAAAATCTACTATTCGCAGTTTTTGAAGGAAGAAACGTCCTCCGCGGCGGAATAAAGCATTTTTACGAACTTAAACATCCACCGGACGCTTTTTTTGGCGTAGGAAGCTCAGTCGCAGGAGTTTTCTGAAAAGAGTAAAAAGCAAGTTTTGGAAAAACAAAAAAGGTGACGCACTATGGAAAAGACCCGAAAAACGCGTAAAAACCCGGTGTATTCGCTGTTTCAAAAAATCCCGTCTTTCGGAAAGCTTGTTTTGGTTTTAGCAATGCTTTTTGCGAATATCCCGCTGTATCGGTTTTATTCTGCGGCTGGAACGGTTCTTCCGCAGCTTGTCACGAATTTTGTGTTCGTCCTTTATATTGCGCTGTTTGTAAATGTGCTGTATTATGCCGTGCTGACGTCTTATATCGTGCAGAAAAGCGATGAGACGAAAAAGCCACAGCTGCACGGTCGTGTCTCAGGGTCGGCCGTCAGCGTGATCGTCCTTTCCATCGGCATCACGCTGTTTGGCACCTTTGTGCAGCAAAATGATTTAGATACCCTGCTCGCATAGCGACTCCCCGAATGAGAACTACACGGTCGAGGTGCGTGGAAGCCGAAAAGACCCGTACAGCGGGTACGACGCGGATGTGTATTTGATTGATAACAAAACGAACACGCGCGAGTATATCAACGCACTCACCGACGAGCAGCACATTTACATTAAATGGACATCGGAAACGGAATTTTACATCGGCATGACGGATTATATGATCACCGATAAAGGCGTGACATATCAAAGACATCAAAATTAGAACAAAAAAGGCAGCCTGCATGCACACGCAGACTGCCTTTTTACGAAAAATTACTTATTAAACGGGTTCTCGGACGGATAGGGCAGGGACTTCGGCTGGTTGTAGCCGATGTCTGCTACGCCGAGGTACTTTGAAGACCTCAAACAGCGCCTTTGCCGTAGTGACCGAAGGCAACTGCGCCGTGGTGCGGGAAGTTCTTCTCGATCAGCACATGGCAGTAGAAGCGTCCCATTTCCGGAATTGCGAATACGCCGATGGAACCGAAGGAGTGGGACGGTACGTTCAGCACTTCGCCCTCTGCAACGTATGCGCGCAGCTGGGTGTCGGCCGTGCTCTGGAGACGGAAGAACGTGATGTCGCCCGGGGCAATGTCGCCTTCGAGCGTGCCCTGCGTAACCTCAATCGGCAGGGAGCGCGCCATGATCATCTGGTACTTCATGCTGCAGAATGCCAGCTTCTTGGAGCAGGTATTGCCGCAGTGGAAGCCCATGAAGGTATCCTTCTGCGTGTACGGGGTTTATCCTTGATGTCGCTGTTGTAGAGGTCTCGCCGGAACGGTGTTGTTGATGTCGAGCAGCGTGACGGCATCGAGGCTGACGCAGGTGCCGATGAACTCGGAAAGCGCGCCGTAGATGTCCACTTCGCAGGAAACCGGGATGCCCATGCCGGTGAGGCGGCTGTTGACATAGCAGGGAACAAAGCCGAACTGCGTCTGGAATGCCGGCCAGCACTTGCCTGCAATGGCGACATATTCGCGGTGGTAGCCGCGGGTGATCCTCTACCCAGTCGAGCAGGGTGATCTCATACTGTGCGAGCTTCGGCAGAATCTCGGGCTTCATGTTGCCCCTTGCCGAGCTCTTTTTTTCCATGTCTTCGACGACCTTCGGGATACGCGGGTCGCCCTCGTGCTTATTGAACGCCTCAAAAGAGGTCGAGCTCGGAGTTTTCTTCAATCTCAACACCGAGGTCGTAAAGCGGCTTAATGGGCGCGTTGCAGGCGAGGAAGTTCAGCGGACGCGGGCCGAAGCTGATGATCTTGAGGCTCTTCAGGCCGATGATCGTTCTTGCAATCGGCATGAACTCGTGAATCATGTCCGCGCACTCGTCAGCGGTGCCGACCGGTATTCGAATGTAAACCTTTACATTGCGCAAAGCTTCAGGTTGTAGCTGGCGTTCAACATGCCGCAATATGCGTCGCCGCGGCCGTCCATGAGGTCTTCTGCGGATTCTTCCGCGGCCGCACAGAACATAACGGGCCGTCAAAGTGCTTTGCAAGCAGCGTCTCGGAAATTTCCGGACCGAAGTTGCCAAGGTAAACGACAAGCGCGTTGCAGCCTGCGTTCTTTACGTCTTCAAGTGCCTGTACCATGTGGATCTCGCTCTCCACGATACATACGGGGCACTCATAAATTTCGGTAGCACCGAACTTTTTGTGTAAAGCGTCGATCGTGCCTTCTGCGGTTGACAGAAAGGGATTCCGGGAAGCAGTCACGGCTGACGGCAACAATGCCGACCTTGACCTGGGGAATGTTGTTCATAAAGTGATTCCTCCTGTAAATAAACGGGTGTATGTGTTTTGTGCCGAAAAAACGGCGCAAACGATTTGTATGTACAACTCATACACGGCTATTGTAGCGCATCGCGCGGAAAAAATCAACAGGAAAAAACGGGGTTATTATTCGTCTTCGTCTGTAATCTCCGGGCGGATGAACTCAAAAATGCACAGGGCGCCGGGCGTTTTTGCACACTTTGTACTCTCCGCTGTGCGCAGCGTCCAATTCACTTCCCTGCATCTTCATTTTGTCGCAGGCAATGCGGTGGCTGATGTTGTTTCTGAAATGCACGTCATACGCTTCAAAGTGCGGGCGGGTGAGGACATTCGTCCACAAATTTCTCCAGAACAGCGCGCGGAAAAAGCCCTTGCACTCCTCGTCCTTGCCTTCAAAGTGACCCATCAGCTGACCGCGCAGTACATACGGGTGGTTCTTCCTGAACCACTGCACAATGTACGGGTCAAATGATTCTACGCAGTACGGGCCTTTATAGTTGCGCAGCAGCTCCCACACGAGCGGGCACAGCAGATCGGCATCGTCGTAGTGCTTCAGTTCAATGATGAGCGGCGTTCTGCCGTCCACAAGCGCCAGCACGTCGCTGAAAAGCGGTACGCGCTCCTCGGTGTTCTGCAAACGGTACTGCTGTAATTCCTTATACGTCAGGTCGCCGATGGAAACATCCGCGCCGCAGACGCGCTTTAAGCTGCGGTCGTGGTGCACAACGACCTTCTTGTCCTTTGTCAGCTGCAGGTCAAACTCTATGCCCGTTAGCCCCCGCTTCCACAGCGGCCTTAAAGCCTGCCATGGAGTTTTCCGGCACGGAAAGGTCTTTTTCTGCAGGCCGCGGTGGGCGTAGTCATATTTTTTCATCTCGGCAAAATCGCCGCGCGGCGAAGCCGGCGCAATGCAGAAAAGCCACGCCAGAAAGCCTCCAGACATACAACAATCAGTACGATCAAAATTCCCCAAATCATTTTTACCCTCTACTTTACTTTTTAAGTTTATTTCGGCACCTTGATTTCTTCCAGCTTTTTGCGGTACTGCAAAGGCGTGGCGTCGTATTCGGTGCGGAATACTTCGATGAAATAGCTCATGGAGTTAAAGCCACAGTCCATGGCAATGTCGAGCACGCGCAGATTTGTGGCGGTGAGCAGCTCCAGCGCGTGGCTTAAACGCACGCCGTTGATGAATTTGCAATCGGGCGTTTTCAGTGTATACTGTTTGAACACGCGGCAGAATGTCCCTCGCTCATGCCGGCTGGCGTGCGCAAAGCTGCTGTACTGGAGACGGCAGACCGGTAATTTTCCTGTATAAACGCAATGGCAGCCTTGATGCTTGCTGTCGCTGCGGCGCGCTTAAGCGCTGATGCGCGCCGACACGCCGTTTTTTTTGTGCACCAGTGCGCCGAATGCCGAAAGCATGGCGGCTTTTACGGAAACTCAAAAAACGGCGGGCGGTTTTCCAGCATCGTGTACGCGGTCTGAACGCGGCGGAAACGCTTTCGTGCAAAGTAGTTCCGGCTCTGATCAGCCGCGGCACGGTCAGCTCGCCGTCCAAAACGGGCTGTATGTACTTTACGCGAATGATGTCATTTGCGGTGCTGCACACAGCAAATCGGGGCTGAACACGATGGCTTCAAAGTAAAGCTCCTCGCCGGACTTCTACCGGCACGGCGGCGTGCAGCTCTCCGCTGTTGAAAACACAATGTCTCCGGCGGGGCCTCAAACAGATCGGTGCGCACTGCACGGTCAGCGCGTGCCCATCACGCGAAACGATTGCTGTGCCAGCACACGGCGTGAAAGCGGTCTTCGCGTGTCGAATGCAGTAGTTCATCACGGGCATCAGTGTCGCCGTGGCGGCGGGCCTCCCGCATGCGGTCAAATTGATTTTTGTCCCGTGCACCTCCAGACCTCAGTGGTCAGATTGTTATAAAAGCGGACAAATTAGCGGTAGATACTTCCAAAGCATATCGCTTATACTTATGATAGAGCAGGCGCACGAAAAGCGCAAGTGCCAATAACGGAATTTTTGAATTTTTTTGAAAGGCAGTGAGTTGAATATGAAATTTACGAAAGGCTACTGGATGAACCTTCCCGGCGTGACAAACACGGACGCCGTGCAGGTTCGCGAAGTCAAGGTAGAAAACGACCGCGTTTACCTCTACACCGTGCCGTACCACGCAGACATAAAAAGCCATGGGCGGCCCGCTTGGAAATGTACATTTCCTCTCCGCAGCCGGATATCATCCGCACGGAAGCGTACCACTTTATGGGCAGCAACCAGAAAATGCCGGCGTTCGAGCTGAACGACGCACACTGCGCACTGGAGGTCGAGAACACCGAAACGACCGTGACGATCAAAGCGGCAACACAAAGCTCGTCATCGGCAAGAACCCGTGCAGCTTTGATTACTACTATAAGGACAAGAAGCTGACAAGCATCGGCAACTCGCTTCGGCAACGCGATGATCAGCACCATCTCCACCCCGGACGGCAACTATGCGCGCCCAGATGAACCTTGACATCGGCGAAAAAGGTCTACGGCCTGGGCGAGCGCTTCACCCCCTTTGTGCGGAACGGCCAGACCGTGGACATCTGGAACGAGGACGGCGGCACCTGCACCGAAATTTCCTACAAGAGCATTCCGTTCTACATCACGAACCGCAACTACGGCGTGCTCGTGTGAACGACCCGGCCCGGTCTCCTATGAGATCTGCTCCGAGCATGTCACGCGCGTACAGTTCTCCGTACCGGGCGAAAAAAGCTCGACTTCATGGTCGTTGGCGGCGACAGCATGAAAAACGTGCTTGAAAAACTACACCACGCTTTCCGGCAAGCCCGCACTGCCGCCGGCATGGACATTCGGCCTGTGGCTCACCTCCTCCTTCACAACGAAGTACGACGAAGAGACCGTCATGGGCTTCGTAAACGGCATGAAAGAGCGCCACATTCCGCTGCACGTGTTCCACTTCGACTGCTACTGGATGAAGGAGAACGAGTGGTGCAATCTTCGACTGGGATCGGGCCATGTTCCCGGATATCGAGCACCAGCTGCAGGTGATGAAGCACGAAAACAACCTCAAGATCTGCGTTTGGATCAACACCTATATCGGCCAGAAGTCTCCGCTGTTTAAGGGAAGCGAAGGAGCTTGGCTACCTCCTCAAAAAGCCGAACGGCGACGTTTTTGGCAGTGGGATCTGTGGCAGGCCGGCATGGGTATCGTGGACTTCACGAACCCGGGTGCATGGAAGTGGTATCAGTCCAAGCTGCGCCACCTGCTCGACCAGGGCGTCGATTGCTTCAAGACCGACTTCGGTGAGAGAATCCCGACCGATGTTGTCTACTACGACGGCAGCGATCCGCTCCGTATGCACAACTATTACACCTACCTTTACAATAAGTGCGTTTGGGAAGTACTTGAGGAGTACAAGGGCAAGAACGAGGCATGCCTCTTTGCAAGAAGCGCCACGGTCGGCGGCCAGAAGTTCCCGGTACACTGGGGCGGCGACTGCTCGTCGAACTACTCCCATGAAATCCGAATCCCTGCGCGGCGGCCTTTCCCCAGCAATACGTAACTGAACGAAGTATTACCGAG
>VOFK01001731.1_pt1 | contig 25598 bp, 38 predicted proteins | sample 5384121 | NCBI WGS metagenome assembly VOFK01 (sample SAMN12384730, study PRJNA508395) | human gut metagenome | isolation source: healthy gut J | host: Homo sapiens | reverse complement strand
CTCGATTGCAGCACCTTTGATTCTTCTCCGTCGAACATCCTGTAAACCGTATATCCGTCTGTAGATATAGATCCCATAAAATGCTCAAGGAAGGTCTTTGCTACATCAGAGGCTCTGCTGCCGTTATTGTAATGATAGTAAACCAACTTGACATGCTTTTGCAAAGAAAGCCCATAAGTACTTTCTCCTGTAAGCCTTTTACCTTCCTTTGTTTCCACTCCAACAAGCTCAGTAGTCTCATCAACCATAAGGTAATTAGCTCTCTGTACAAACTCCTTGAAGACATCTTCCATGAACTCCCTTAGTTTGGCGATTCCGTTATGGATATAGCTGTTCAGCGTGGTATTGCTTATGTGGATACCCTCTCTTGCAAAAAGCAGTCTTATCTGTCTGTTCTCAGGCATGCTGAAGTCATATTTCAGACAAAGCAGACGGGCAAGCAGTTCAGGAGAGAAGATACCTCCAAGGTTTTTCAGCGGATGTTCCATGGTGTTAGTGAAAGTGCCGTCCGCAAGCTTTACCCTTGCCACCTTGTAAACATGCTCCACGTTATGAGCACGTACATGTTCTATAAACCTGTATTCCCACACATCAGCCATTCCGTTACGCTTCATAAGCCTTGCACCATCCGGGAGTTGGTAATAGTCTTCTATTTCATGAACAATTACCTTATCCACCTTCAGCCTGGTCTTTGCTGCACGGGGAGCAGTTTCCTTTTTCCTTGAAGGCCTGCTGTTCTGGGCAGATATGTTGCCGGAAGAGGTATTGCTGCCGGTACCGTTACCATCGGTCTTATTATCATCATCACCTTTCTTGCCAGAACCGTCGTACTCGGACTTCTCCATTGCAGACTTATCAATGTTACGGTTGTTCAGCAGCCTTCTTTGTTCTGAAGTACGGCCGAAACGGTGTTTCCTGCTGTCCTCAAGCTGAAGTCTGAGATTGGAGATCTCGTTTGCCAGCATCCTGTTCACCTCATCCTTTGCTTCAAGCTGCTTTCTCATAAGTTCCATTTCCTTTCCTGATTATTCTCGACTGTTGTAGACAACTCATTGATTGTATCAACCATAGCCTTGGAGTTCTCTTTGTTTGATTCTTCAATAGCCTTAAGCCTCGCAATCAGTTCGTTTACTTGTTTGCGAAGCCCCGCCTTTTTCCTCATTCGCCAGACCCAGCTGGCAGCAAAGAATAACTCGTATGCTCTTTCATCAATCATGATATAAAGGTACGAAAAATCAGGCACTTACGCAAACTTTTTACCGTTTATTTTTGTGTCATTTTATTGATAATCAATGTATTAATATTAGCCTTTCGGACTGACGTACATCTTGTCAACTACCATGCTTTCCGTAAGATAAGCCATGTCCGACCACTGTATCCGGTAGCATCTGGAAACTTCATCAAACACAGGTTTCTTGAACTTTCCCATGACAGGACGTTTCTCGTAAAGCACATAAAAACCGCGTTCGTAATGAAGTATCTTAACGACCTTCCGGTTACGGGACATGAACATATATACATTGGATGCATCGCTCGGGTCAAGTGACATCTCTTCCCTTATACTCTCACACAGGCGGAAGATTCCTTTTCCGCAAATCCACATTACCGTTGAACAGGTAATAGTTTAGGTTAGCACTCAGTCCAAGCATATCATCCTATCATTTTATTAAGCAACAGACTCAAATCAAGAACTGTGGTGTTTCTCAGAAACAGTGTTGCGCCAGATGCCAGTTGTAACTTAACCCATTTTATTGGTGGTTCGCCTTCAGGATGTTTCACGTCCAACTTCACAGTTGGACTATTGCATGGGTTTCCCGATTATCTGGACTTTGGCAACCTTGGGTTGCTCAACCTGGACTGTCTTGCCTAACTTCTCGCTCCATAGCTGATGACGTTGCCAGTTCATGAACTTGTCGTAATTTACTCCATAATCCGCACAGAACTCCCGAAGATCCTTTGGTCTCGCTGCATAACTGGTAGAGGTCATATACCTCCTGATAGTTTACTTTTTTCTTTCGCCATAATCATTGATGTTATTTGGTTATGACGCAAAAGGTAGGTTTAGGAAACATACGTGTCAAGGCGGAAAATAGAATGCTTACATTTCTTTAGTTCAAATTTACTTTAGAATCATCTGGATTTCAAAGGTTTATCCAAAAGTAATATTTATTGAAAATCTGACTTATCTGGAAATGACACAGTTTGAATTACGGTCTCGCTAATTTAATTTACATCCTCGACAGTCTTATTTTTTACACAAGCTATTGCCTACTTTTTATGTTAATTTTTTAATCTTTGAATCAGGGCGCCAGCTCCTAATTCGCATAAATTATTTAAATTCTATTTTTTTTCTTCAGTCTCCACTACTTCAAGCATTTTATTTGCCTTTCCTTTATATACGTTGTTATTAAACTTTAAATTTTTTTGAACACACAACACTTATAACCGGATTATCTGGAAATTGTTGTGGATATGTTCCACTGTTAGTTATAATATTATCTGTAAAAGTTAACCCATCAACGTTAGTGATTTGCAATATCAGATTGTCAAAATGATTGAATGTATTTGATTTAATATTAATATTACTAAAAAGCCATATTTTTATTTTTTTCTCATCTGTTCTAAAGCATATAACCCCTCTATCCATACCGCCAATAGTACAATCTTGGAAAGTATTATCCTCAATAGTAACATTTGCAGCATTACCAGATTCAAACCAAGAAGAACTTTCAACAGGGAGAAGTATAGCTTCCATTTCTGTAGAGAAATAATTATTTTTTACAACAGTTTTTTTAGGGTAGAAATAAGCAAACCTCTGGCTCTATTTCTACTAATATCACAATTTTCAACTAAAACTTCAGGGGTAAGCTGAAAGATTTTCAAGCAAATCGCCCACTTTTTATGTTATCAGGTATAGATTCATTCAGATATACAATCTGATAGCGTCCATTTATCTGATCCGTCCCCTTTACAGTCAATTTATGATAGGCATGAAATGAATCAGACAAACGAACCAATCCTACTGTATCTCCAGTGCATGCAAGCCTGAAACCTAATTGCTGAAAATGCCCAACTCTCATTCTTAGAGTTTTATCATCAATTATCTCATAAACTTCCTGATATGCACCATGAAACATTCATTGCATCGTCAAGCTGATTATGAAAAACACAATTGCGAAGGGAAACTTTTCCTCTACAACCTACAAAATGAGTAGCATCTGCAGTAGTCGACACCATCCTGTTACCAGATGGTTCAACGACACATTTATATAAATCCACATTACTACAGTTCTCAAAAAGAAATCCCATTCCTCCTGCATGATGAACTATTACATTTTCTGCTGAAAAAGTCCTCTGTATCATTAGCCTTGAATGCTGGTGCAAATCTATTTTCACCCTGCTCTCCTTTTGAAGCTAATACCATTCCTATTGGAGGCATTTTTTTCTCTATGGTTATACACTCTCACAAGACCGGGTTTCAATTGTTTTACCTCCAACTGATTACGTCTCCCTCTATATCTTATATAATCATCTTTTTGAATCCGTTTTATATTTATATTCAAAATCTTTATAATTCTTTTTCTTTGACTTTTGTCAATGTTGTTAAAGGTGTATATATCTCTGTTTGATAAGCAATAGCCTTTCTTGTCGGGTCATATAATATACTCTGCCCCAAAGAATGTTCGTAATATGGTTTAACAAAAACCAATTGTCCGTTACGTATTTCATAAGGATATTCCTTTGATATACTATATCAAAAGAGCCATCACTGTTATGCGATGTTATAATTGACTCGCTATGGAACGGTTCCGCAAAAAATCAATTGAAAGATTTTTTCACTCTGATATTTTTACATTTTTCCAGTAAAAAAGGAATCATCCTACCATGAAAAATAAACTTAGAACCATTCCCGTCAATGGTCAGATTTCTTTTATCTTTAAGCATGAATGCTATTCTTGCCATCACATCATTGTGATTGGAAATATAACAATATTTCTCGTAAGCAAATTCAGGATAGAAATGATAAGTACCTTTTTCGAAAGAAATAGTAGCAGCGGCATCATAACTAAGTTTATTAATTATGTTATAAACACATGACGTAGCATCATCGCCTTCTTCTAATGATATTGTAAAATTCAGGTCACCATGAATATTTGAGGAACAAGATGCTGTAAGCAGCATATTAAAAAATAAAAACCGATAACAACAAAAAAGTAAATTTCATTCGCATAATATTAAATATAAAAAACAAGAATATTAATATCAATAACATCTAACCTCATAAAGTCTGATATGTGGACATCCGTAAGTTTCTTTCAAATTAATTCTTACCTTAGTCACTGACATTGACGGGAAACTGACTGGAACAAATCTTTTTATATTATCAGTAATTTCACCCACAGTATGCCATCGTCCCTTAGAATAAACATCTACCGAGAATGTTTTAACAAGTTCAGGAGGCATACCAGGAACTTGATCAAAATTCTTGCCGGATTCTTATGCATCATTATCTTTCTATGAAGATTTGTGTCAAACTTTATTTCTACACTCGACATTTCAACAGGCTTTTTCCACTCCAAGAACAACTTTTCATTCAAACCATCAGACTGCCAATGATGAATTTTATTTTCTTCATCTCTTGCTACACCATCAAACAAATTATGGACATCACCTGATGATGTAGAAGTAGCCCAAACTTTTTATCTGACAGTTCGAGTTAGATCATTAGAGTCATTAGCCGGTCTGTTAGAATATAGTAATCGTTTCGTAACATTCTTTCTTGAAGTTCATCAATATAAGAAAGATATATTTCGCGCGGATTTATATTTTTTTCTATACACATAGCAGTCGCCACACCAACAGCCTGTCCCATCATACAGCAAGTACCAATTATGCGAGTAGAGGATAGAGCCATATGCGACACACTAACATTACGTCCTGCAAACATTAAATTAGGAACATTCTTTGAATAAAGACAACGATAAGGTATTTCATACACTTTTTTAAAACGTTCGTGGAAATAACTCGGACGCTGATCCAATGACAAAATCCCACCCGGACAATGTTCATCTAAAGACCACCCTCCCCAAGCCACAGCATCATCGAAATGTTTATAGCTAAGCAGGTCTTTTTTCAGTCAGAATATAATCACCCATAAAACGTCTTGACTCGCGCTTCACCAGGAAGGGATCCCACCCATTCCAAGGCCAAATTTGCAGCCTCTGGATACTCACCTGAATTTTTGACATAATCCCACACTCCATAAAAATAGGCCATCAAATCATGTCTATTCTTTTCACGGTCTGCTATAATATCTTTAGGACTACCAAGCTCTACCCACCAAAACCCCTCCTTAAGGTTTTTGATTTTACGATCAACAGCCTTTGAAGCGTCAAACTTCTTTGTATAAGACGGCGGATAGAAAGGTACTGGACGCCCCATATCTTTGGTTATCATCATTATACTCTCCCCCATCATCCATCCGTCCGGTTCATCCGGAGCGTATTTCTCTCCAAATTCAGCTTTTCCTTCGCGTCCAGTACGATATTCGGCTCCTGAAGTTGCAGCAAAAAGCCCATCTCCAGAACAGTCAACAAAAGATTTTTTTAGCATTTATATAACAACTTCTGTTTCGGTAGTAGATTGCCAGCAAAAAGCAGACTTTATACGTTCACCATCCATTATAGCCTTTTATAGCCTGCGTGTTCAGCATTAGTCTCAGATTAGGTTGCCTTTACTACATAATCATACAAAACATGATCCCAAAATGGGATATGACTCTTGCGGATTGTATTTTTATTTTCAAGAAGTATCTCTTCAATGATTCCGGTTTCACGTTCAACGGGATTCTTAGCTTTTAAAGTCTGAACCCCATTTACAGTAACTCTAATTTCACTTGAAGCATTACCCCCTAACACAGGACGGTCGTTTATAAGAACAACATCTGCGCCTTGCCGGGCAGCAGCTACCGCAGCGCTTATACCAGACATCCCAGCCCCTATTACCGCAACATCACAATTAACTGTTTTACTTCTCTCAGGTATTTCACTACTACCAGTTCCCAAAAAGCAATACCATTTATGTACCCTTGTTGAATCAGAGACAGCCCTTGCCTGATTATTAATAAATATAAATGACAAGAATATGCCTAAAAAGATAGATTAAACTTTTATTCATAAGATTATTAGGTTTTAAATTTCATATGCAAATATAATCTTATGAATAAAGGTTTGTGTAGCAATAAATAATTAATATGTATTTCAGAGTATTTAAGTCATTATCAGATTCTATTTACCACGCTTTCCTTATATTTACTCGGAGCAACTCCATATTTTTTTCTTTAAAGAGTCTGCTGAAATGAGTTCTGCTCTTAAATCCTGTCATCATACAAACTTCATTAACATTATATTCTTCTTTAACTAAAGTTCCGCCGCTCTTTGGAGCCGGTAATTCTTCAATAATTCAAATGGAGAATCATTTGTAAGAGCTTTAACTTTTTGAAAAAATAATGAACGATTTACTCCTATTTCTTTTTTTGCTAAAAGTTCCATATCAACACATTCATCATCAACATATTCATTAAATTTAGCATATAATGCACATATAAATTCATTGTCCTTTGCTTTGAAACTTCATTCTCGTTAGCAGCGATATTCAATGGTACACCAGATTGAAATCTTTCCCATAATTTAGCTCTATTATCTAATAATGTGCATATTCTGGTCAACACATGCTTAGGATAGAATGGTTTAGAATATAAGCGTCAGCACCGGACTGTAATCCCTTTAATCTTGTCATCTACTGTATTACATGCGGTCAATAGTATTACAGGGATATGGCTTGTCTTTAAATCTGATTTTATCACATTGCACAAAGTTCATTACCATCCATCTCCGGCATCATAACATCGCTTACTATTATGTCAGGCCACTCTTTATTCATACCATCCAGACATTCTTTACCATTAGCAAATGATTTGACTGTAAAAAACTGACCAATAATCTCAGTCAGGAAAGAACGCATCTCTGTATTATCTTCAACTAAATAGACCAAAAAAACGTAAATATTTAGAATCTATCTCAATTGATTTTATATCCCAATCTCCAACATATAAATCAAGTTTCACACCCTTCTTGCTCATTAGTTTCATCAATAACATCAGCCTCTGTTACATTTTTGTATGATAGGTAGATTTACAGTAAAAAGTAGAACCTTCTCCTAATTTGCTTTCAACACCAATATTACCTGAATGCAGCTCTATAAGACGTTTTGTGAATGCCAGACCTATACCTGTTCCTCCTATGTTTTTCAAGCCCTGATTAGAGGCCTGATAAAATCTATCAAATATATAAGGTAGGTCTTTTTCTGATATGCCATCACCTGTATCATACACTTTAATAGTTAAAAGTTGATCATGATAAGAAATATCTATACCTACTTTGTCTCTCTGAACGGTATGTTTAAAAGAATTGGTAAGAAGATTATTCAACATCTGCTCTATCATACTGTAATCAGCATAAACGTTTACATTTTTATTAGGATAGTTTACAACAAAATCTTTATTATCGTATTTTTGCCATAAACATAAAATCTTCAGTAATATCTTTTAAGAATTTATTGAATGAAAACATACATGGTTTCACCTTTAACATATTCCGTTCATTTAATTGAAGTTCATGAGACAATTCAATTAAATTAAGCATCTTCTTAGCCTGTCGCTTTATTATAGCAAGCTTTTCTTTTACATCAATATCAAGTAAAAATCTTTCTGATAACACTGTAATAGGGGCAAGAATTAAAGTAAGAGGTGTTTTTAAGTTCATGTGAAATATTAGAAAAAAAAAATCTCTGTTTCTCTATATTCAACAATTCTAAACTCCTTTTTCTGTATAGCTTCTTCTCGTAACTCATACTTTAATCTTTGAACACGCATAAGATTATACACAATAATTGAAATAAACAAAAGAGCCAGCAGAACATAAATCACATATGCAATTGCAGACCTGCTAAATGGAGGAGCTATGTTTATACCTATAGAAATGGGCTTAGTCCATTCATCAAAATGAATTAGAAGCAGACAAAAAGAGAGTCTATAGTTATCGGGTTTAAGACCATTAAAAGAAAGTTTTTTTGATCTTTTGCCGGTATTTGAATCCATTCATCATTTAGCGGCTCAAGCTTATATCTTATAAAATGATCGGTAGCCACCTTAGAGTATAAAAGCATCAATATCAAAAGAGATACTATTTTCATTATATTTAAGATTTAAAACATCATTATCAGACAGTCTTGAATCAATAATAATTCTATCATTATATATTTCATTCGGTAATATTTTATCACTCAATACATTAAAAGATCTAATATGTAATTGTGGAACTTCCTCTTTATTGGGAAGCAAATCCGGATTAAAATAGCAAAATCCTTCAAATTTAGAAAAAACCAATGTTCCGTCATTCATCATAAAAAACTTGCGTACCAGAAATCATCAAAAAGGAAGACCATCAGATGTTCTATAAACATGAAAAGAACCACTATCATTTCTATAAATGTTCAATCCTATATTAGTTGCAATCCATAAATTTCCTGATTTATCACCCAGTAAGCTTTTTACTACATTATTTGACAAACCATCTTCTTCTGAATAGGAAATAAACTTCATCCTTTGTCCATCCTCTTCTATAGCCCTACATAAACCTCCTTGTTCAGTTCCAAACCATAATATTCCACTTTTATCACGTATAATGCTTGACACAAAATTACTGGAAAGAGAATGTTTATCTCCTTTGTCAAACATATAATGTTCTATCTTTGATATCCTTTATAGGTTTCTGTCTGTCAATATATAATTGATACATTCCTTGCACATCTGTTCCTACAAACATAGATGAAGTTCTACTATCCCAATACATTGCTCGTATCTTAGATATGCCACAAGAATCAAACATTACATTTTGATGTATCGATTCCACTTCGTTTATCTCATGGTCAGAAGTAAAAGAGATACGATAAAGATTATCTATATACCCTAACCAAATATTGCCCATAGGATCTGAATAAAAAAAATCTGAGGGGAGTCGTCTTTCAATAATAACAGCTTAACGTCCTTGTATTCTTTTAAGTTTGGTATTCTTATCATAAGAGAACAATCGGTTCTCTTTAGTTAGAATCCACAGTCTGTCTAATGAATCTACATAAAAAGACTTAACATTGTTTTGTAATTCCTTACTAATGACAGAAGCAAATTCTGAGAGATTTTATTCTGTCTGAAATCATAAAGATAAAGAGATTTGTTATTTTTTACCAATAAGCCATCACCGTACGCGGCTACTTGATAAAATTTGAATCCTTTGAAATCAACTTTCTTGAAGATTTCATTTTTAAAGCTGTAAAATGAATACCTCCATCGAATGTAGATATACAATAGCTATTGTCTAAAAACGATATCTCACTAATCCTTTTGTAGTCAAGTAATTTCATTTGATATTCAGAGTTACCGTCTGATGGATAAACCATTACACCATCATTTACAGTACCTATCCATATCCTTTCATTATCCTCCAATTCAAACGTTTTTATAGCACTTCCTATATTAAACGTATTATGTATTTTTTATTTCAGAAAGAATACCCATTGTCAACTACATGGCTGCAATCATATAGGATAGAGCCACTGCTTATATATATATTATTATTTCTCGACACTCGCAAACAAGAAGAAGTCTTTTATCTTATCATTATTAATCTTGTATAATTCTTTATTAGTTGTATTATAACAAAATATTCCAATATTAGAAGACAAAAATAATTATTGGCATCTATCGCACATAAATCATTAGCTTCAAGTCTTTTAGGATATGATATATTAGTAACTAACGATAAATTCATATCATACTCCAATATACCGTTACTTTCAGAAAGACAAATCATAATTTTTCTATGTTTGTCAAACATAATTCGTCGTATTATAAAAATTAAAATTCGACTTGAATTCATTCTTATTGTCTACAGATAAACGATAGAACTTATATTTATCATAGTCAAAGACTGTAATTCCTTCATCGGTTCCAAGCCATAATCTGCCATATTCATCTTCTGCAATACACCTGATTCTATTGCTATTGAATAGATTCTCAGATAATGTGTTTTTGTATATCTTTACGGTAAATCCATTATATTGATTTAAACCATCGTATGTACAAATCCACAAATATCCTCTCGAATCTCGCATTGTTGCCGTTACTCCATTATGAGACAAACCATTAGAGATATTTTACATTATTTATATTACATAATGATAATATATTTTCATTACTTGAAAACATACTAATAGCGGTCATCATAAATATTATATAGCACACAAAAATGTTTCATAAAAAGGAGTATAATAAGAATATTAAGTTATTTGATAACAAAACTAAATATTTTTATGGTAATAAACAAAAAAGAGAATGTTCCCATTCTCTTTTTTTTTTTAATAGACATGATATTTCTATTCTAAACTCACTTCAAGCAATTGTACATCATTAGGTTTCAATACTATCTTTGTTGCAGATTTAAGGCCTGTGAGTACTTCGCTTACAGACTTGATATTTCCTTTTTAGCAGCAGACATACTGACTGTAGCATCCGACTTTCCTATATTAACAATGTTTACAATATACTTATTTTTTATCTTTTGCTATAACTCTCCATTCGCATCCAGGCATGTTTCTGTCATTTGTTTCAGCAATAGAAATCATAGGCATTCCTTTATTTGATTTTACAGCAGCCAATGCCTCGTTTTTCATCTCATTTAGTGTTGACACTACAATAAGCTTACCTTTACCTTGTTTTAAGGTCAAATCAATCTTTCTGCCATACTCGTCAGTCTTGAAACTTTCGTTGTCAATAATGACAGTTCCACACTCGTCAAGATACTTCTGTACAGTTTCTATATCAGATTTGAAAGCATAAGGAGTCTTATATACTACTATTGCATCCCATTCATGAGGATTGTTTTTCAGAATTCCTTCTGTGGCAAAATCCTATTGGAAGACCACTGAAATTGAGTTTCTCATAAATTCTTAATACATCGTTCATGTGCTCCGCTTTGTTTATAGACGATGCTTTTAGTGTAGAAAATTCTCAAAGGCTTGCGCTGACGCTGGAACGACATAATGTAGTCCGACACGGAGTTCAGGTCTATCATTGTGGCATGCACTTCATTGACAATCCTCGGCTGGTGATTATTCGAAGCTGCGTAACCATTAGAGTCGGAATGACCTCTTGAAGACCCATCTTCTCTTCTGCACCAGTACCATGTCTGGGTTGCAGTAAGTCCATGAATGGTTGCCAACCAATAATTACCTCTGGCATATTCTTTTGTTTTGATATAAATCTCTGTACTTGCCTGTAGAAAGCATATGTCCTTCGGTATTGAACATCACTTTGTCAGGACTCACTGACTTCATAAAGTCGTATGCCATACATATTTCCACCAGTCAAATGCATAGTTTTTCTCCCAAGATTTAGGTTTTCCCCACATCCATGCACCGCATGAACTGGCATCGTTTCCTATTATCTCACTGTTTCTCGTAAGAGCTTCAAGGTCTATACCACTGTCACGCTTATTGTCTGACCAAAGATTTGGCATAATCTTGATATGAGTCTTAGCCTGTGGGTCGTATTTCCTGATTTCATTCTTCAGGAAAGAAAACCATTCTGTTACTCTGTCCATATTGAAAGCCATAAAATCAAAATACATTGGAGAACCCTGCATTGACGCTTGCATTATTCTCGGCCCGTCCACAGATGAGAAGTCTTTTTATAAGACGTGCTCCACAACTCGTTCAACCGGTCAATGTTACCATGTTTGTTCTTAAGCCATTTTCTGAATTCTTCATAAGCATATTCTGATATAGGGTGCCGAAGCCCAAGTCTTCTCTATGCAGTTCCAGTGAGGTTCATTACAAAGCATATACCCCAAGCCTGTGTATTGCTTTCCTGCCATATACGGTACTGTACCTTTAATCAAATCAGAATTCACCTGCCTTGCAAGCGGATGGTTGATATCATACATTGTATATTTAATACCCGGACCATCTTTCACAGTAGGATCCTTCTTTTTCTGCCCATTTCGGGAAGTTTGAATGATTCAAGAATACAAAACCTATACTTCCGTCTTCTTTTTCCTGCAGTTCATTAATGACTTTTTGGGCTGATATCCCCTTTATTATTGATGACATTTGCATTTGTCATGAAGAATCCGTCAAGATTACCATGATATTCGATATACTCCTTTATACGAGGTTTCCATGTCCAGTCAGCAAGAAAGACAGGCTTGCCTTCGTAAACCAACATATCCTTATCAACTTTCACCTTAGTCCAATCCACAACAGGTGTAGGCAAGCGCTTGAGTTCCCCCTCTCATCACCGCTTCAAGTTCTGAGATTGAAGAATTCATCATCTCTATAATTTCCTGTCGTTCAAAAATCCGGAAGAAGTTTTGCATATTTTTTCAGATTCATTCTTATACTTTTTTCACCAATGAAAAGTTTTTCACATTAGCATCAATGTTATTTTCATCCCATTTAGCATATCCCATAAAAATTTCAGCCGTACGCAAAGCCGTCTCTTCTTTTAAAGTGTTTATGCCTGATTTTTTTGCTTTGGCTATAAGTTTGCGCAGTTCATTTATTTTACCCGAAGCTTCTTCTTCCTTATTTGAATTAGACAGAAATGATTCTGAGTATACATTATTATATAAATAATTGATACCTGCCGATGCATCCGAAGCAATAGTTAGAAAACCCGCAAATACAAAAGATTTAACTGTAGTAATTTTAAAATTCATGTAATTCTAAATTTTATGGTTAAACTATATTTTCACTAATGCAAAAAGTATAGTAACACATAAAGCAAACGGTAGCTATAAGTATTTTAAATGTAGCTAAGGGTAATATATCAAAATCAACCATAGTAGATAATCGTTTAATTAAATAATAAGTAATGTACAGACTCCTTTATAACATTAAGTTCTTTCCTTATTTAGTTTGATACATGTCAAACGATAAAGACTCTTCATTATCTTCTGTTCAAGAGTCCATCATATATCTTCTTTTTTTTTTAAAAGATACTTATTATGTACTTAAAGATACATTATTATTACGTGAATTTTATTATTTTGCGGTAATAAAAAACCCTTATTTAATTATTTATAAACCATGAAACTAAAATCCATTCTATCAACAACGCTGGTCGCATCCTTACTCCTCTCATGCGGTCGGACTGGAAAAAAATGACCAAACCGACTTTAACGGGAATTGGGCTTTCCACATAGTAGAGGACACTTTAAATTATCATATAGATTATTCAGCTACAGACTTCGAGACGGACAGCTGGGAGAACGTAAGATTACCACATACGGCAAACATAGAACCTCTCGTGGTGAACGACCAGTGGCAGGGAATATGCTGGTACCACAAAACCTTCGACATTTCAAACTTCAGCAAAGAGAAGAAATATTTCATCGAGTTTGAAGGTGCTATGAACGTGATTGATATTTGGATAAACGACAAGCATCTGAAAAAAGACATGGGAGGATATCTGCATGTGGCTGCAGATATTACGGACTATATGTGAAAGAAAAGGATAACACTATACGCGTAAGGCTGGACAACAGAGACAATCCTACTACAGGACCGAAACCGCTTAAGATTTTGGACTTCAACATGTATGGAGGGCTCTATAGAGAGGTGAACTTCATAGAGAAAAACAATATCTACATTTCTAATCCCTCGATTGCAGATATAGAAGCAGGAGGAGGTGTGTTCATTACATTCCCTACAGTGAACGAGAAAATGTCTGAAGTGAAAATACAGACTCACGTGATAAACGAGGGGGAGAATGACAAAGGAGCAAGAATAAAGCATGTGATAAAAAAAGGAAACGATATAGTAGAAGAGGTTACGGCAGACATAATCCTGAGAAAAGGGAAGCAGGGGAATACGTGGTGCTACACGGTGGAAATGGACAGCCCTGCGTTGTGGTCACCTGACAGCCCTACGCTCTACACATTGGAGACTACCATCTATGACGAGGACGGAATGGTAATGGACAGAAATACGGAGAGATTCGGGATAAGGAAGTTCGAGTTCAAGGACAATCAGCTTTACATAAACGGAAAAAAGACTTACCTGCGTGGGGTGAACCGCCATCAGGAGTACCCATACATAGGCTATGCACTGTCCGACAATGCACAATATAGAGATGCATATAAGATAAAGAAAGCTGGGTTTGATTATGTTCGCCTGTCTCACTATCCTCATTCGCCGGCCTTTATGGATGCATGCGACGAGTTAGGTCTTGTGGTGGCAGATGCTATATTGGGATGGCAGTATTTTTGCCGACAATGATGCATTTCGCAACCAGTGTTACCGCTCGGCTCGACAGTTGGTACGACGGGACAGAAACCATCCGTGCGTGATGGCATGGGAAGTATCGCTCAACGAAACAAAGATGCCTATAGATTTCATGGAGGTTTTAGACAGTATAGTACATAAGGAATATCCCGGCGAAAACGTGTATTCATGCGGATGGATGCCTGAGGTATATGACATTTATTTTAAGGCAAAGACAACACCGCATACTCCACAAGGACAGGATGACATTCGACAAACCGTATATAGTATCTGAATACGGCGACTGGGAGTATTATTCCAATAATGCTGGGCTGAACCAACACAAGATGCCGAAGAACATGAGACTGGAATTTTCGAGCAGGCAGTTCAGAAAGAACGGAGAAGAAAGACTGCTGCGCCAGGCTCGCAATGTGCAGGAAGCGCATAACGATAATATGAACATTCCTGCTACAGGTGATGGATACTGGGTGATGTTTGACTACAACCGCGGCTATCACGATGACATAGAGGCTTCGGGGGTTATGGATATCTTCCGTTTACCGAAATTCGCATACTACTTCTACAGCAGTCAAAGGGATATGAAGTGCGAAGAGGACTGCGTGCTGAAAATAGCGTCTTATTGGAACAGCAAATCTCCTACAGACGTGAAGGTATTCAGCAATGCGGATGAGGTAGAACTCTATCTCAACGGAAAGCTCATAGGTAGACAGAAACCAGATAGTGATGCAATCTCAACAAACCTGAAGCATCCACCATTTACTTTCAAGACCAGAGGGTTCGAGAAAGGAGAGCTCAGAGCTGTGGCTTTCTGCAACGGGAAAAAGGTGCTAGAAGACTCAGTAGTTACTCCTCAAGCTCCAGTAAAGCTGCATTGCGACATAGACATCAGCGGAAAACCCATTGAGGCAGGATGCAACGACGTAGCATTCGTGTATATCTCTGCCAGAGATGAAAACGGTACAGTAAACCCAGACTATGAGGAGTTTATCGATATCACACTGCCTGAAGGCATAGAACTGATGAATAGGGACGGAGTGAAAGCTGAAGCTGGTATAGCCACTGCTCTGATACGGATTGGTGAAAGAAAGGGAAAGGCAAGAATTATCGTAAGCGACGGACAACTTAAGGGTGATATGGAAGTGGAAATAAGATAATCTATTAGACTATGAACAGAAAAATTAAAAGTAACAACGGCAGCCGCCTTCATAGGCATAGTGACGACTGCCGCTCAAATTCAGCAAAAGCCCAATATCCTTTGGATTATGGCGGAGGATATGGGACAGGACCTGGAAAGTGTTACGGAATGAAGGCGGTGCGTACGCCTAACCTGAACAGGATGGTTGAGGAGGGGGTGATATACCGCGCAGCGTGCTGTACGGCTCCCATAAGCTCGCCAAGCCGCTCGGCTATGATGACGGGGGTGCATCAAACAGTAATCAATGCTCATAATCACAGGAGCAACAGGGATGTGCCGCTCGGCGATGGGGTGAAGCCCATCACTTATTATCTCAGGGAAGCGGGGTATACGTGCATATTGGGCAACTCGAATGTCATGAACAAGGGTAGAAAAGACAGACTGCAACTTCAAACATACACCGCTCGGAGAATGGAACGGAAAAAACAAGTTCGGACTGTTCGACAAGTATGATGAGTTTACGCCGGAGGACCAGCCGTTTCTTTGCTCAGGTGCAGCTTGTGGTGACGCACAGGGGGGGACTGGTGGAAGAGGGTAACAGCGGGGTCGGAGCATCCGGTGAACCCGGACAGTGTGGAGCTGCCTCCTTATCTGCCGGACGATGCGAGGGTGCGCAGGCAGTGGGCTTCGTATCTGGATCAGGTGGAATATATGGATAATGAGGTGGGGATGCTCATGGACGAACTGAAGAGGAAGGGATGATGGATAATACTATCGTGTTCTTCATTGGCGACAACGGAAGATGTGAGGTGAAAGGCAAGGGTTATCTGTACGAACCGGGGGTGAAGATTCCGATGATTGCGTGGGGAAAGGGCATCAGGCCGTCTGAGGTGAAGGAACTGGTGAGCACTCTCGACATATCGGCCACTGTTCTGGACCTGGCCGGTGCGGAGATGCCTGACTATCTTGACGGCAAGCCTCTGTTCGACCGCGCTACGGGCAAGGCTGCAAGGGGACGCGACACGTTCTATGCCGCACGCGACAACTGGGACGAGATAATAGACTGTATGCGCTCCATTTAATACCGAGAGAGTATAAGTACATAAGGAACTATATGCCGGAGAAGGGATGGGACGAGCATCAGCAGTATTTGGAGTTTCACCCGTCCGGCTATTCATGTGCTGAGAGAGCTGAAAAAGGATGGCAGGCTGAGCAGTGTGCAGATGCAGTTCATGGAGGAGAAGAAACCGGCCGAGGAGCTGTATGACCTGAGGAACGACCCACACGAGACAAGAAACCTTGCCGGATTGCCGCAGTATGAAAAAACGTGCTGAAGGATATGAGGTTCAGAATGGACAGTTGGCAGAAGAGGCATAAGGACTGCGGACTGAAAGACATGGACAGAAGGGTGCCGGAGGATATGGGCGACGTGAGGGGTTATGTGATGAGGAACTATCCGGAGGAATGGAAGAAGCTGACGGACGGGGAGATTTGTGACAAGTACAAGAAATTTCGCGTCGGAAGCAAGAAAGGACAGTAAAAAATAAAAAGGAGAAGAAATGAAGACGCTGTGCTTGTGTATTGCGCTGCTGATGTGTGCGCCGGGTGTAGCATCGGCAGCGGAGAGGGATACGCTGACGGTGCTGCTAATAGGCGACAGCACTACGAAGGGGGCGACTCCGCGACGGGTAAAGCCGGACGGGATTCATCTGGAGGAAATGATAGAGAGCAGCTTGCGGCATTGGAGCCTTCGATGCCGGCTGTAAAGGTGATAAACAGCAGCCGTGGTGGAGAAACGGCTCTCGGTGGTGGAAAGTGGACGGTATGAGGAGGAGATAGCGCCTCTGAAGGATAGAAAACCGGATTATATCTTCGTGAGGTATGGCATAAACGACTGGTTCAAGTGTAAAACCTGAAGAAGGAGTTCCCCGAAAACCTGAAATCGCTGCTGAGGAGGATTGAGGGGGGATTTCGACGGGTCGAGGCTTGTGGTGATGACGATTGTGCCTTTCATGCCGTTCGAGGAATGTGAGGTGGTGAACGGACTGATAAAGGAGGTGGCGGAGGATATGGGGCTGCCTCTGTTTGATATCTATACGCCCCTATAAAGGAGGCTGTGATGAAGTCCGGACCGAACACTTATCATGTGAGGAGGATTGACCTTGAGAAGGTGGACAAGAAGTATCACGAGTGGCTGAAGCCTTTCACGTATGACTATACGCAGAAGGGCAGGACGCGGAAGGTGGTGCTGGCGGACGACAACTCTCTGGACCCTATCTTAGGAAGATACAAGGAGTGGTACTACGACCATCATCCGAACCTGGCGGGATATCATCTCATAGGATTTGAAACTGTTGAGTTTCTGAAGTCTAACAACTAACAAATAAAATCTAACAACTAACAACTAAAAAAACCATGCTTAAAAACAAACTGACTCTACTCCCCTTGCTTGCGACTTCGGCAGCGGTGATGGGGGAAAACGAACAGCCTAACATACTGTTCTGTATTGCCGACGACGCTTCGAGAGAAAAGCTTCGGAGCTTATGGAGGAAGAAACTGTAATACTCCGGCTATCGATGTGCTCTGGCATCGGAAGGAGTGGTGTTTACAAACGCTTATACGCAGAACCCTAAGAGTGCCCCGTCGAGAGCGTGCATCCTGACGGGGAAATACTCGTGGCAGCTGAAGGAAGCTACCAACCATTTTCCGCATTTCCCGGCGGAGTTCACACTCTATCCGCAGGTGTTGATGGAGAACGGTTATTACGTGGGGTATACGGGCAAAGGTTGGGGTCCCGGAACGTACGACACAAAGGACAACCCTGCAGGACCGGAGTATAACAAGCTGACGGTGAAGGACAGACCGGCAAAGGGTATCTTCAACACTGACTACTCGGGCAACTTCAGGGCATTCCTCGACGATAACAAAGAGGGAAAGCCTTTCTGCTTCTGGCTGGGTTGTAAGGAACCGCACAGATTCTACGAGAAGGACTCATGGAAGAAGAACGGAAGAGCATCGACAGCGTGTATGTGCAGCCTTTCTATCCGGACAACGAGATAGTGAGGGGGGACATAATGGACTATGCCGTGGAGGTGGAATGGTTCGACAAGCATGTGGGCGAGGCGGTACAGATTCTCAAGGAGAAAGGTATGCTGGAGAATACCATGATTGTAGTGACATCAGATCATGGCATGCCGTTTCCTCGTATCAAGGGACAGATATATGAGGAAGGCTTTCATGTGCCGTTCATAGTATACTGGAAGGGTAAGGTAATGGGCGGACGCTCGGTAGACGACTTTATCGGTTTCCACGACATCGCTCCTACCCTGCTGGAGGCTGCACAGATAGACGGAAACTTCGGCATGACGGGAAAGAGCTTCATAAACCTGCTCACATCGAAGAAAAGCGGACGCATAGACAAGAAGCGCGACCATATGATTCTGATTAAGGAAAGACACGATGTGGGGACGCGCCAATGAGGATGGAGTGAAACTTGGGTTATCCGGTGAGAGCCATAAGAACGGACGAATATCTGTATGTGGTGAACTATAAGCCGGAAAGATGGCCGGTGGGAAATCCAGAGTATGACTACAGAAACTGCGACAACTCGCCTACGAAGTCGTACCTGACGGGACTGAAACCAGGCGACAAGGATTACCGCTACAACGAAATGGCGTTCGCAAAACGCCCGGGCGAGGAGTTCTACCTCATTAAGGAGGATCCACACTGCATGAAGAATCAGGCGTTGAACCCTGAATACAGAAAGGTGATGGACAAGCTGAGAAAAACGTATGGAGAATGAGCTGAAGAGAACCGGCGACCCGAGAATGTACGGCAAAGGGGATATCTTCGACAAGTATCCGTATATGGGTAAAGCTCTGGACTATAGCAAGAAAATTAAATAATAAGGCTTCAGTTACGAGTTGATAAGTAGACGAGTTGAACTATGTTACCGCCTGGATGGCAGCCTTGTCAACTCGTCTAATTGTCGGATTGCTACCTATTAAGATACTCAAAATCTATAAATCTCATCGAACCGGCAGGGACTTCTATCGTTATGATGTCTTTGCCGGTTTCTTATTTCTTTTCGCCCGTAAGAATGTCTGTGGCCTTGATAGGTCTGGCATTCTGAAGCATTATTCTTGCCTTAATCTTCGAGGGCGAGACGTATCCGGGGTCTATGAGCAAAAGGCGCGAGTGGGTGTCGTCTATCCTGAACAGACTCCATGAGGATCCTTCGACGAGCATCGGGAGTTCACGGGGAGGTTTCAGCTACTGTTACCGAATTTCCGCACCAGTGCACTCTGGCTTTACTTAGCACTGCATCGTTGTTCATAGGTGTAGAGGGTAAGGTTGTAATCTAAGCTGTTCACTTTTTCAAGGCAATTCATTTCTTCCCCGCCTGTTTGGTGCGCACACGTCGCGTATGGCTCCAGTCTGTGGAACTATGTTTTCGAGTGCGGCATGTAATAGCCCGGTCGGACTTAGGGTTGCACATACAAACCTACAATCAGCCGGACTAATTAAAGTTTTGAATCGTTTATCTGGTTATGTATCAAACATTTACATAAAAGGTTTCTGCAGCTCTATATCTATGAATCTGAACATGCCACACGGAACGGTGACATCGAACGAGCTGTCCTTGACGCTGTAGGAAGTTCCGTCGAGTATGTCGCTGACTTTCTTCACTGCGAGATTGTTGAGCGTTACTTTCACCTTTCTGTCCATCGGGGCGAGATATCCTCCGTCGACAAGAGTGAGTCTTAAAGTGGGTAGGCGATACCTGAGCCACCACCCATCCTGTCTTTTCACCTTTTACGAGCACCGGCAGTTTTCTTCGCTCCTTCTTCTATGTCCTTCTTTATCTGCTTGTAGAACTCATCGGCTTTAAAACGCTGCTTTCCGTCGGCAGAGAGATAATCCACCCGTCGGTGATGTATTCCTTCATTATGGATTTGTAGAAAGGATGCAGATTGTCCGCAAGATTGCCTCTGACAGAGTTTTCTCTCTCAGAGCCTTGTTCTGTACGGGTGTGATGAGCACCATGCCGTTAGGATAAGTCGGGATGGAGTTCTGTCTTCTGTCTGTCACGCCCGATGCATAGGTGGAGAAATCCCATGGAGTGAGCGAAGCGCCAAGCCATGAGGCGTTCATATGGCTGAACACTTTCGGCTGTGTCTCCTCTCTGTCCTTGTCGAAATATATCCACCATTTGTGGTCTTCGGCCTCAGTAAGATAGCTTTCCTGCGGATTATACATGCTCAGATGAACGGGCGAGATGCTCAGTATCTCATTTCGCTTAGGAACGTATAGGGGCTTCCTTGGCAAGCAGTTCGTATGCGAGGCTTGCATGGTATTCCAGTGTCTCATTGTCTGACTCTGCTGTGTTATGAATGTATTTTTGCTCCAAGCAAGGCTGTAGACGGTCTTTCTCAAAACATGATTGGAGAGTTTCTGTGATGAGAACTGACGCGAACGGTCGAAACTTGGATCATCGCGCGAACAGCGTACCCCCATCCGTCAACACTTCCGGCTGTCCATAGCCCCATACGTCCGGCTATACTCAAATCCTGCGTCTTGTCAGTTGTTTCTTCCAGGATAGGAATGACTTCGGCTGCATATTTACCTGAAACGACCGGCTCCCAATCTTTAGTGTAAACCTGTCCTTGCCAGAATACATTCTTTGCACGGAAAGCCACGTTAGACTTTATGGTACCCATAAATTCCACCAGCGGATAAACCTGATTTTTCATTACGAACCCAAAAATCCTTATCTGTATGGTTCATTTCCGGATATATGTATATGGTCTTTTTCCCATCATGCTCATATCCATACGATGCAATTTCCTTAAGCACGTCAAGAGAATAATACAACGGATCATTCCCATGGCCTGCCCACGTTGAAATACCTTTCACTCCATCATACGACGGAGTGAAATAATCAACTATTTCCTTTGCTGAACGGTCATACTTTGTTTCTTCTGTCCCTTGAATTAAGATATATGTTTCCTTTCATAAAGTGGTAATCTCCACGAAGATTCCTGATTATGTCCTCTCTGTTCCATGGCGAGCCTAAAAAGGACGAGGGATTTAGAGTCATCAAGTTCTTGGAATATAGGCTCTTTTTGAACCCTCAAATCCGGTGACACAGACCGGCTCGCGCTGCCATTCGGGCTTTCTGAAGTTCTTCAGCTGTTTTCTCACCTCAGTGGTGTAGTCCATTATGCGCTGTATGTTTCCCTCCGGCATCAGATCTTCATAGTCGTACTTCCACGAGGACTTTCCGGTGTCGATAATATGGATGCAGCTGCCTCCGTCCTGACAACTTTGCAAGTATGATATTACCCTTGTCGTCCTGACACATATCATTATAGGCAAATGTCGTGAGGAGTTTGTCCTTAATCTGTTTTTGAATATCCTTCCGAGGAAAAGAAAACCATTGCATTTGACGAAAGCACTCCATAGTCATAGCCCGATTTGCCGTATAAGATGAAAGGCTGGTTCACTCTGTGATACTTTTCCTATATTCTTCTGCTGTATGGGATACGAAAATAATTTGGCATGAGTATAAGTATCGGAGAACTCTATTCTTCCGAACTCGTTGCCGTTGAGCACCGACGAGCCGAACAATACCTCATATGTGCCGTCACCATCAGGGTCGGCCACACGCACATCGCCCACCTTACCTTTCTGCTTCAAGGGGTTTTGCCACATACGAAAGCACCTTGTCAGTCAAAGGTCCCATTACATAAAACTCACCCGAGGACTGCATGTGATTGTTCGAGCCATGGGTAAGAGCAGGTCGTTCTCCCCGTCTAAAAAGGAATAGGACGGAGGAAATTCGCTATATGCAGAGAATTGAATTTCTTGTCAATCTTGAAGACCTTAGCCTTGGAATAGTCCCTGCTCGAGAGTTTTCTGTACGAGTTTTCCAGTCACGGCATCGAGATAATAACAGTCTGTAGAGAAGTCACCGCAGACTACATATGGCTTGTTCTCCTTCTTCACTACGCACACGGAATACATCGGAGTGCGATGTACGCCATCATAAGGAGTGAATGTCCATTTTATATTACCTTTCAAATCAAGACATACCACTCTACCGCTAGCATTGGCTGCAAAGATTTCCTGCTTGCCGTCGGAGTCTATATCAGCACACCACAGGTCATGGTTCATGCTTCCGTGGCCAACATCTGTTCTCCACATGATGTTGCCCTTATAGTCGGTGGCAAGGACTACTCCGTTATAATCCGAGCCGATAATTATATTATCATTCCCCGTTTGGCTATACGCACTTTCATCACGATATTCCCTTTTGTGTCTATTGAGCTTATATTACCTGCCGACACCAATGCAGGCATGACACTGACAAGCAGTGCCGTAATAAAAAGATTTCTTTCTCATTGTTTGTACAATATTAACATGTTGAATTCACCTCAATAAATGGAGCTTAATTTTTTTAATATCAAATTTTAATTTAGTACTTTTGAATTTATACTATTTTAAATAGTTTTTTAACATCATTGTATCATAATATTAAATGATATGGAAAATTTATATGTTCAAGAAAAGTCCCTCTGCTAAACACTTTGATATGTTCAATAAATCTTCTGGTATGATGTGTTCTCTTTTTAAGCCGATACTGAGATAACATTTCTAAATGGAATAAAAAGCCCAATGAAGAAATAACCTTAACGATTCCCGAAGCATTCTTCAAACAGTTTGTTTACTGAAGGTAATGAAGAATACAATAACGGTCATCCCAATGCTTATCAATCATATTATTGTAGCCACATGTGTGAGAAAGGAAGGATACGGGTACAGTGATAAGTTTGCATGTTCTTTATCGCCGTTACTCAGTCTTATTTGAAAAGACAAATAGTGCTCCTGTATTGGAGTCCATCACGTACTTCGCTAATGAATCTGAGAGTATGAGAAGAAAGCCAGTATAAATTTGTTTGAAGAATGCTTCAAAAAGCATAACTAATAAATAGTTATGATCTAATAAATATTCTGGATGTCCTTTAAGGAGGGGCATATTTTGTGTTTTTTAGAGTTTTTTTTATAATAAAAACATTTAGTATTTTATAGTACCGCTTGAACCGTATAACAAAAAAAATTTACTTACTTATTAAAGCGAACTCATTTACTAACATTTTTATATTAAATTTTACAAACTACTTGCCATATGGCAAGTAGTAATGTTATCCAAATCCTTTTTACCTTAAAAAGCCACTAAAACCTTAATATAACATTATTTCTTTCTCTCCGAAGCATAAAGCGGATAATTATGATTCACAGTATGTTCCCTTTTCATAATCTCCATCGCCTTGGCTGCGATTTCCGGATTGAGAGCAGCCACATCATTCACCTCAGCCACATCGCTACTGATATTGTAAAGCTTCAGAGGTGCATCCTTGTCCTTAAGCAGCCCTGTACGTATAGCCTTCCAATCGCCCATTCTTATAGCCACGTTCCCCTGATGCTCCCAATAGAGGAATTCGTGAGCTTTCTGCTCTCCACTCCCAGTAAAGACAGGCAATAAAGATATACCGTCAGTTTTGTCTGTCACATCCACTCCAAGCAGATCCGCAAATGTAGGCATGAAGTCATAAAGGGCACCAATATGCTGCTCTACGGAGCCGGCTTTAATCCTGTCACCCCATTTTATAATCATAGGCACTCTGATGCCACCATCCGTCATACTCCTTTTATATCCGCTGAAATCACCATTGCTATTCCAAAAATCCGGGTCGGCTCCGCCCTCAAGGTGAGGTCCGTTGTCGCTGCTGAATATCACTATCGTATTATCGTCTATTCCGAGTTCTTTGAGCAAACCTGTCACATCGCCAACATACTTGTCCACCCTTGACACCATAGCAGCAAAAGTGGCATGAGGTTCCGGCTGCGAGCAGTAAGCTTTCACATCGAAGTCCGGATCTCCATATTCCGCACCTTCTTTGTCTGCCACAAAAGGAGTTTCCGGATACTTTCCTCTATACTTTTCAATAATACTATCCTCAGGAACCAGAAGTTCTGCATGTGGCTGTATCACGGGAATAAATGCAAAAAAAAGGCTTATCTTTATTAGTTCTGATAAAATCCAGGGCTTTTTCATGTATCAGATCAGGAGCATAAACTGTCTTGTTTTTGGTATCATTCCCCTCTAAAATGACTTTTTCCTGATTATGCCAAAGATGAGAAGGATAATATCTGTGAGCCTGTCTTTGACAGTTATATCCAAAGAACTCGTCGAATCCCTGATTATTAGGGATCTCCTTCAGATCCAGGGAAGCCAAGACCCCATTTTCCGAAAGCCCCGGTGGCATATCCATTATCCTTAAACATGCGCGCAATGGTATATGTCCCCTCCGCCATCGGCAACTGGCCTTCACCTTTCAGTTCTCTGTTACCTCTAACTTGAGCATGGCCTGTATGAAATCCTGTCATCAGCGAACACCTTGACGGTGCAGACACCGTACATCCGGCATAAAACTGAGTAAACTTCATACCCTCGGAGGCAAGAGCATCTATATTAGGAGTAGTGAATTTCTCCTGTCCATCCATAACAACTCACATCGCCATATCCCAAATCATCAGCCATGGGATAAATACCACATTAGGGGCGACTCTCTAATTTGTTCTTTTCGGACACTGAACAAGACGCCAGCATACAAAGAGCAAATAATGATGTAAAACTTTCTGTTTTCATAATTTTTAAAGGTTATTGTTTTTCTTCGAACACAAAAATACCAATACCATCATATTAATATGTATTTATAGGTATATTTATCGTATCTGCAGGTACAGGAATGTATCTTTAAGCAATTGAGAAACATAATAATACCTACAGATACATCTATTATACAACAAGATACCCACAGTATGGATTTACAATTTATATTTGCAGATATAAAAAAAGGAACAAATTCTTTAAAATATTTTATCATGAAAAATTATTTATTATTCAGTTCTGTTTTGGCTCCTTTTAGCCATAAGTTCGACTGCATGTTCTTCAACAGAGAAAACAGAGAAAACAAGCAAACCGAATGTAATAGTAATC
>VOFK01001656.1_pt1 | contig 25610 bp, 40 predicted proteins | sample 5384121 | NCBI WGS metagenome assembly VOFK01 (sample SAMN12384730, study PRJNA508395) | human gut metagenome | isolation source: healthy gut J | host: Homo sapiens | reverse complement strand
GTAACCTTTAGCCCATAGAAATTCTTCAAAAATCCAAAGAAAACATTTCGTAATCTGTTTTATATCCAACACTATTGCTTTCGCTACTTTGGTAGTTAATACCTAAAAAAAGAGAGCCACTACATATTACATCAAAACGTCCATCTATTTTGAAAAATTTGAGTGATGTAGCAATATCTGGAAAATCTTGCAACTCATCAAAAATAATAAGTGTATCATTTTTCGATAAATTGTTTAGATGGATCAATCCTAGATATATTTCTAATGATATCTTGCGCTTTATAGCCGTCTGTAGTAATCATTTTATAATTTGGTTCTTCTACAAAGTTGATATAAATAATACTTTTATAATTTAAATGACCAAATCGTGTGATGGATTCTGTCTTGCCAACTTGTCTTGAGCCTTTAATAATCAATGGTTTCTTATTTGGATCTGTTTTCCAATTTAACAAATAATTATCTACTTTTCGTTTCAAATATGTCATCGTATATCAGCTCCTTTACTTATAAGTATAAATAAAATTAATGAGTTAAACAACAGAAAATCACAAAAAAATAGGATGTTTATAAATTGTTTGCACATTTTAATAGGATGTTTATCAGGGGTTATCACAAAACAAGTAGTGTTGTAGATAGATGATATGTTAATAAAGAATTATCTGACTTATTCGAAATGATACTAATAAATAGGAAAACAAAATAAATTCTAGTTTTCTTTCATGGTATAATTAGAGTCAAATAATGAGTTAGTAGGTGATAAGTGCATGAATGATTACAGAGGATTATTGATTAAGAAACAACGAAAAGCGTTAGACATATCATTAGAAGCTTTATCACATGGGGTTTGTTCTCCTTCATATCTTTCTAAAATTGAAAATAATATCTTGGTCGCAAATGAGGATATATACAATTTGTTATTTAAAAAATTAGGGATTTCTACGATGGATACAATTAAAGAAGAAAAAAATTAAACAGATGTTGGATCTTTTCTTTAAATACTATATGTCATCGGATTCAAAAAATATTTAAGGTAATGGATGAATTGTTGGAATATAAAGATGAGGTTGTGTCATCCTGTTTATTTGTTCAATATCAATTGTTTTTACTGTATGCTTCCGAAATGAATTCTCAAATCAATATATCACTTGCTGAAGTGGAAGCGTATTATTCATATATGGATGATTCGGAAAGAGAATATTTAAATTTGTTTAGATTATCTTCGGGAAATATGGAACTATCTGATAATGAGGAATGGATATTTATACGAAGGTTGAAGGCCAAAGCCAATCTATATGCGTATCAAAAAAAATACTTTTTATAAGATATGATCTGTACAAAACATGTTTAAATTATGCGATTGAATTAGGAAATAAAACATTGATTGCAGAAATCCTTTGTTCATTAGGATGGCTTTGTCTTAATATAGATTTAAATCAAGCTGAAAAATATTATACAAGTGCAGCTCAGTATGACTCACAATATAGGATGTTGGCTTTTTTTTAATCTAGGAGCAACTATGATACAGCATAAGGATTGTATGGAAAAGGGGGAATCAATATTTAAAGAAAGGATTAAAAATCGTGTACGGATGACTTTTTTGCAGTCAAATATAAAGAAGTTTTATTTGTATATGAGATTCTAAAAGAAAATGTTGGAGATGCGAAAAAATAATCAAAGAATTAGATGATTCTAAGTATATTGATGTTTTCTCTATGATGCTAAATGATGATTATCAATTGAATGTAGACTATCAGAATCGATTAAAAAGAATTAAAAAATGATTCTTCTTTATTTAAATTCTTATTCATAAAAAATTGTGAATACTTGCATAAATATAAAGAGATTTGTGTCGCAAATGATTTTATATAATTTTTAGTTTGTGCAAGATTACCTAATAAATTGAACTTAATATAGACAAGAAACCCATTTATTTCTCAATGACAGTTTCTTGTCTTTTCTTTTGTCTTGAAAAATAATAGTCCTAAGGAAAAGGGGTTATTTATGTTTAAACTTGTTCAGAATCATAAAGTATTATATTTTATTTCGCTTATTCTCATTGTTTCATATTCAGTAGTGGATCTATTAAAATCCATCTTGATGAGCTATATATTTGATGATCATCTTCTGGATTCAATTTCAAGCCTTATAGTGATCGTATTGGTATTTTTAGGTGTCTATTTAATTGTTTCCACTTTGCAACAATATGTAGTAAGAGGTGTTGAAGAATAAAATACGTTATAGTTTAAATAAAAATTTGTATCAATCGTATGCTTCCAGGAATATAGAATCGTTTCAAAAAAAGGATAGCAGTGAGATATTGAATGAATTTAATAATGAAGTGAATGTGGTGATTGATAATTATGTTTCTTCAAAATTAAATATGTTCTCATTAACTATTTCATTGATATTGGGAAGTCTATATATCGCAAATCTAAGTGTAGAAATATTAATGTTTCTGCTCTTTTGTGCTTTTATAACAATTTTAATAAATAGTATTTTTAAAAACAGTTTAAAGAAGAATCAAATGAATTATTTGGATTCAATGAAGCAATGGCTTTGTTCTATTAAAAATCTGTGTCGTTGTTTTAATGATATAAAGATTTTAAATTTAGAAAAAGTATTTTGTGACGGTCTGGACCTTGAAAATAAGAATATAGAGCAAAGTACTCTAAAAAAAATAATGGATTTATAAAAATACTTACTTCGATAAATTCTTTTATTTCTCAAGCCATGTTTTTTTTGACATTGCTCTTTGGAATTGTGTTAATACATTATAATCGATTAACAGTTGGACAATTATTAGGAATTGCACAAGCTAGTAATATGGTGATTATGCCAATCGTTAATTATGCAAATCTTCGAAACATGATTCAATCTTCTAAACAGGTTCTACAAAAACTGTTGGATAATTCAATGTGCTCTGAAGAGAAGGAACCTATTGTTTTTGATGAACAAATTCATGACATTAAGATTAAGCATTTAAGTTATTCTTATGGTGCTCGTCTAATATTAGATTTAAATAATTTGGTAATAAATCAGGGAAAAAAAGTATTTAGTCATTGGAAAAAGTGGAGATGGTAAGAGTGCGTTTTTAGACATTTTAACAAAGCAGAAGAAAGCAGATGGCATTTATGTGAACGATAAGGATTTGAAGGATGTTCAATTTAGCACATATGCCGATAAGTTTTCTTATGTGAATCAAGACAATGACTTATTACCATTTTCCTTTGAACAAAATATTACTTTAGGAAGGAAAATGAGTAAATATTCCTTGAAAGATTTAGTAACTATATTTAATTTAGAATCAATATTTGATAAGGAAAGAGACAATCTTGATTTTGAACATTTGAATTTAAGTGGTGGAGAGAAGCAACGTATTTGTTTGGCAAGAGCTATATATAGAAATAAAAAGTGGCTTTTCTTGGATGAGGCTTTTTCTGCAATCGATAAAACAAATTCAGATCGAATACATCAATTCATTTTATCCGATCCATATCTTACAGTTCTATCTATTGAACACAAAGTAACAAAAGAAACAGTTTCTTTATACGATAAAGTCTTACTGTTTGAAAACAAAAAGATTGTATCTATGAATGTGGAAGAATACTTAAACAGTATTTTTTGATAAACAAAATACACAATAAAAACTCCATCGCAAAAAAGACTGAATGGATCGGGATACCGAATGATTCAGAAATATGGAGTGGATATTGAAATGTTACCGGACGGCTGGAAACGAACCGGGCATGTTATTTAGGTGTGTGACTTTTTCACAGAAAAATTCTTTCTTATTTGGATGTTTATGTATAAAAATATGCAAGTAACATAATTTTATCCGATGTCACAAACCATAGATAAAGTTGAAAGGATGCTTTTGCCATTTGCTATATTACCCATTATAATTGACCTATGAGAATTGCAATATTAGAAGATAGTTTGATTCAACAAGAAAGAATACGAAATCTATTAGATTTAAGTCATAGACTTTGTTTCTTTTGCACAGTTGAAGAATATATGGAATCCAATTACTATTTTGATTTATTGTTGCTAGATATTGAATTAGGAAGTCAAAATGGCATTGAATTTATAAAAAAACATCCAGATAAACAACGCTTTATCGTATATGTAAGTAGTCATAGTGAATCTATGGCTGATACATTCGATACAAATGTTTTAGGATTTGTTACGAAAAGATCGAATAGAAGAAGCCTTAGTCAAAAAAAAGGTAAATCAAGTAGAGCAACGTATTCATCAATTAGAGAAGATTGCACTGAATTTACCGTATGAGACAAGGTATGTGTATAGGGATGATATTCTGTATTTTCAAATTGACAATGGCATATTCGTCTTATTGAAAGATGGAACGAAATTATCTTTTAGTGAACGAAACATTAAAGGAAATAGAAGCAACGCTGTCGGATTCTTTTATCCGTGTAAATAATAATGTACTTATTAATTTTTCTAAAGTCGATTATTTGGATGTAAAGAATCATAAAATCATTATGTTAAATGGTACGATTATTTCTGTGAGTGTTCGAAGATGGAAAAAGGTAAAAGAACACTATATTCAGATGAGGACAAGCATATGAATATTCTAATGAACAGTATGTATTATGTTTGCGAACAATGTTTCTATTTAAAAATAACGAAAAATTCACTATATCCAAAATGTATTCTTTCAATCTTATTAAATGGTTTATGTGTGTTTTTAATCGCTGAATATATACATATAAACTGGCTATCTGTATTTCTGCAATTGTTGATTCCCATTCTATGTTTGAATATTTCTACAAAAGAACATCATGTGTTAGAATCTGTCATTTCAAATTTGATTGTAGTCTTATTTCAAACAATGAATATCCTTCTATTCCGTTCTTTAACTATAGAATATTATGCATTTTCAACAATACTCACAATCGGTGGATGTGCATTTTTTTATCAAATCTCTAAATATGAAAGTTTAGAATTTGGTAAAAATACGAAATATATAATTTCTATAATTCTATTTATATTCAGTTATCTTTATATGTTGTTGATGACAGACTTGTTTTCTAAAACAGAATTTACATATATGTATTTTATAAAGAACAGCCAAATCTATGTGTTTATGTTTACCATATCTGTTCTTGTGTTATTAAGTGTAGCTATCATTGTTTTTTCTAGAATACGCTCAAAATTAGAGATTGAGATGTATCGAAATTTCATTGAACTATCCAGTCATTATACAGAACAAATGATTCATGAACAGACGGGAATCAAGGAGTTGATTCACGATATGCGAAATTCTTTGGATGATATAAAGCATTTATCTCAAAACAAAAGATATGAAGAATTAGAAAGTGAAATAAATAGAGAGTTAGTAAAATATGGAAAGTTATATCCCAATTCTATATGCATAAATCCATATGTGGATGTGATCCTACAAAATTTTATTCAAGAACACAAATTGAATTATGACATACAGATACATGTTCCTAAAAGAATCGATTCTATGGATACACAAGACTTAACAACACTACTTACATGCGTATTGGATAGTAGCTTAGTTAAAGAAAATGAGACTTTCGTGTTTCATATGAATCTAAAGGAGAAAGAGCTAATTTTACATGTTCAATATCCTTTGGACATAAAGAATATGACGTCTTCAAATAAATCCATACTGAATATCATTTTGAATAAGTATCATGGAACAAAAATCATGGATTCAAAGGATATGAAAATCATCTTATTTATCGAATAATCGAAATCAATTGACGGTTATTCGATTTTTTTTAATGTTTCTTTTCTTTATGTGTATTAATAAATAAAAAGGAGTGGATGAATTGTGATTAAAATACAGAATCTAAAGAAAACATATAAAGATTGTGTGGCACTTGATACGGTTTCTATGCACATAAGAAAAGGGGAATTTGTTGCGATTATTGGAGCAAGCGGAAGTGGAAAAACTACCATACTGAATATTATTGGCGGTTTAGATACGGATTATATGGGAAGTTGTGTAGTTCGAAATAAAGAGATGTCTTCTTTATCGGATGTAGAGTGTTGTACATTAAGAAGTCGATACATTAGTTATGTATATCAATTTTTTAATCTGATTTCTTTTTTGACAGTGAAAGAAAATGTGTGTTTGGCAAGTCAAATTAAAGGGAAAAAAGTGGATGAGAAAGAATTGAATCAAGTATTGAAATTGCTAGGGTTAGAGCATAAAAAAGATCGTTTTGCGAATGAATTGTCTGGAGGTCAACAACAGCGCGTTGCGATTGGTAGGGCGATTCTTGCACATACAGATATCATATTGGCAGATGAGCCGACGGGAAACTTGGATGGTGAGAACGCAGAAAATGTGATGGACATTTTAAAAGCGTTGAATAAAGAGGGGAAAACAATTGTATTGGTTACGCACGATTTAAAAATCGCAAATTATGCAGATCGAATCATTCGTTTAGAACAAGGAAAGATTGTATGAATATAGTCAAGAAATATCGAAGTCGCAATAAGAAAAGCTATGTTTTATTATTGAGTATTTTGTTTTTATGTACATTTCTTTTAACTTCTCTCTTTGTAGTAAAAGACTCTTATGATTTATATCGAATCAATGCAGCTAAAAGCTTTTATGGAGATTATGATGTGAAATATACGGCGTATGCGTATACACAAAATAAAGAATATACAGATACATACCTAGATAGTTTAAGTTATGAAACACCAATGCCCTATGCGTATAAAGGTACTTTTGATTCTTTGGTTTCAACCACAAATTTTAGTGTCTATCCAATACGTTTGATAGAAGGAAAGTATCCTAAATCCAATGAGGTGTTGATCCATAAAAAGTATCAGAATAAATATAAGGTGGGAGATACAATAAAATTATATTCGGATCAGAAGTCTAAAGAATATACGATTAGTGGTGTATATGAAAATCTAAATAATCAGCTCGTCAATTATAGTTTTTATACAAGTACGCATTCAAAAAAGGATGCGATGTATGTCTATGCGAATTTAAAAGATAAATCGGCAATCGCAACACTACCCGTACAGGATTATGAATTGAATTCGGATATGGTGGTTGCCAAATATCATTTGAATGTTGAATATGAAAATATTTTTAAATTTATGATTCTGTTTATGAGTGTATGTTGTTTCTTGTTTGTATATAGCGTTTTATCTGTACACTTAAAGAAAAAGAAGGCTTTTTATGATCAACTCTATATATTGGGAATGAATAAAAAGAAAATTCGTTTGTATATGATTAAGGAATATACCTTGCTTTTTGCACTGGTTGAGTGTATAGGAATCGGATTTACATTATTATTGTGGGGTTTGTTTTTAAAATGGATTCAAATGAATCTTCCATTTAGTTTACATATATCAAAATATCATCTATGTATTTTATTATTGATTTTATTTGTACAATATATATTTGCATTTGGATTGAGTTTAGTACGACCTAAACATTATTTCTTTAGAAAATTAAATATTTCTAATCTATCTATTGTTGAAACAATGAGAAATGGAAATGGTCTGTTTATTGCACTGATTGTTGCGATGAGTTCCATGTTTATGTGTGTATCCATGCAGTCATTAACATCTTGGATTCAAACAAACCAACAAGAAGTACATTATGAACATGATGTGAGTGCCACATTTAATATATTTGATCATACATTGATTCCTGAATTTATTGAGGAATCAAAAGAAAAATTCTTAAGTCGTATGAGCATGAATTTAATTATAACATTCAATGCGATGCGAATATAAATAATGAACAAATAGAAACCAAAGTCACAGATGAATATAATGATTTTGTCTTAAGTAATTCATATGAAGACAATATAAGATTGCATCTGTATAAACAAGGCGGAGAATTAATTGATGTACTCGATCTATCTGTAGAAGAACATATAAATAGTGGGGATAATAAAGTTTTGTATATTCCTGAATCAAAAGTAATGGAATGGCTAAATACATATCCAGACACATTTATTACGGGTGATTTGTGGGTAAATACTAAACAATCAGCATTACTAAAAAAGAAGCTTGATCATATCCAATTGTCTAGAAGAGATGATTTTTATGTAGTCGATAATAAAACGGACGCAAAAAGAATCTTGCCGAAATCATGAATATGTGTCAAAAAATCGTACAGTTCTATCAATTTTTGTATTGATAATCACTTCGATCGTGATCGTATATATGCAGTTGTATCAACATTTCTACTCACATAAGAATGAGTATGATCTGCTGCATACCATTGGCATGTCTTATAAAAAAAAATTCGTAGGATGTATATAGTGAAATTGTTGGCTTTCATAATAATACTGGATGTGATTGTATTGTTGATTATTAGAACAATTCAAATGGAAGTGGTAGGTTTATATTTAATTGGAAGTCTAATACTTTGTACTTTGTTTACTGAATTAATTTTCTTTCGCATATACAAGTAGTGTATTTAAAAGATTTATCAATAGGGTAGAGGGATAAAATTATCGCCCCTCCCATTGAACCGTACGTACGGGTCTCGTATACGGCTCTACATTTATATCGAAACTATAAAGAATCACAAAATCTCAAGATAGTAAATAAGGGGGATTGACCAAACCTGGCCTATCTCCTTTCTTTATGCCTAGAACAATAGGAGAAAGAAGAAGAAAATTTACAATATTCCCAGTACTTCTCCTATACCATCCAAGTCTAGAGTTAGCACATTTAAATATATCTTCGTGGGTAAAATTACTTCTACATGCTTTATTTAGTTTCATAAGATTCTTGTATATAGTCTTTGGTCTTTTCCATTGTTTAATGATGATACATCTAACTTTATGACGCAACCACTGGCCAAATTCTTCCAAGAAACCTTTGATACTTGATATTTTAAAGTATTGTATCCAACCTCTGACCATTTGATTCAATTTTTCAAATGTAACTGATAGAGGTCTTGAAACTGCATGTTTTCTTTCCATCCATTTCTGAATATTTGAGTACAGACGTTTCTTCCTATCTTTAGTAGGACAACATTTCCACTCGTCACTATTCTTATAAAATGTAAAACCAAGAAATTGACCTTTAGTTGGTCTAACCACTTTAGTTTTTGTTGCACTAACCTTCAAGAATAGTTTTCTTTCTAGCCACGATGTCACTGATTTCATTACACGGTTTGCACTCATTTCGCTTTTTTAACGAAAATGATACAATCGTCGGCGTACCTAGCGAAGCGAAGATTTCTAGATTCTAATTCTTTATCAAACTTGTCTAAATAGATGTTTGAAAGGATTACACTAATCGGACCTCCTTTGGGGGTTCCAATGGTTGAACTTCTTACAAGTCCTTTATCCAAAATTCCTGCTTGAAGATAAGCTCGTATCAAATGTAATGTTTTACTATCATTGACACGCTCTCTTAAGATTGAAATTAATTTATCATGATTTACTGTGTCGAAGAATTTCTCAATATCTAGGTCGACAATCCATTCATATCCGTCATTTAAATATCCAAGCACTTCCTCCATTGCCATATGTGCACTACGATTTGGTCTAAAGCCATAACTGTGCTCACTAAACACTGGCTCATAGATTTCATTTAGTACCTGTAACATAGCTTGTTGGATTACTCGGTCTACAACAGTGGGTATTCCTAATGGTCTTTGTTTGCCATTAGGTTTGGGAATATAGACTTCTTTTGACGGGCATGGGCTTGTATTGTTTATTCAAAATTTTGGAAATTAGATCTTCCTTATATTGATTAAACCACTCCTCAACCTCTTGCACAGTCATTTTATCCACTCCTGGTGCACCTTTGTTCTTCTTGACCTTTCGGATTGCTTTCTGTAGATTTTCTTCACTTAAAATCTTTTCAATCAATTCCATTTGCTGCTCCTCCTTCTATTTGTAAATTTATTTGGAAACATCCCAATTACCTTTACCATCTATGGTTACGTTCCATAGTAATAGGCTATTCTCATATTCGGACTATCCAAACATTGCTAATAGAGATTCGCACTCTATAAACGTTTCAGTCCTTCAGTATTGCTACCTACTATGACTTCATCTGAATTCTCATGGTTAACCTTTTTTCGCTACAAGGGTACTATCACTGATTTTAAAGTTTACTAGAATTCCTTGTCCATGAGACCTCCCGGGGGTAAGACATGGGTCCTATTTCTTTCACAACGTCTTGATTTACTGTCTTGGTTTTACGTTTACCTTTTGGACTTCGATTTGAATTGCAATCTCATCCACCATTTAGCCTAATCAAGTTTCTGTGCGTACGCTCAAAAGAATCGCTACACCACTTCCTTCACCCATGACATCACTGTCAACGGCTTGTGGTTCACTACACTTGGCGGTAACTACCTGTGGTTGGTTTATCTCCAACTGAACTCATGCCATGCCCGGCACACAATGTAAAAAGCCCTTGTTTAAGGGCTTTTCTGATCATATGTCCAACTCGATTTGCCACAATTAAAGTAGTAATGATAAGTAATCTTGTCTTGAATCAAGTATTCTGATAATCTCGATATTATCATTTTTGATATTGTAGAATACAAGTTGTTTTGATATGACGAAATAACGTAATGGAGTATCTACATTAAATCGATCCGACATTTTTGGGCCTAAATAAGGGTTGTCTTTTAATAAAGCAATCGTATTTACAAGGGTGCTTTTTAATTTTTGTGCAGCTTGTTTGTTGTTAAATCGACTAATAATATAGTTTTCAGTGTTTAAAAGATCATCAATAGCTGTCTTCTTGTAAATAATTTGCATATTATAAACCTAATATTTTTTTAGCTTCTTCTTCAGAATAAGATTCAGTACAATTCATACCAATTTCTAATTCTTTTATGAGTTTAGTTAAAGCTTTGGCTTTCATGTTTTCAGCATTATCTTCAGTTACAGAAAATGGAAAGCCTCCAGTATTTAATGCTTGTTGAAAAAATACATTAACCGCATCCGTTAAAGTTAAGCCGTTTTTCGCAAAAACTTCTTCTAATTCATTTTTAATTTCTGAATTCATACGAATTCTAAATACATCATCTTTTTGAGCATTGATTACGTTACGCATAATTAACACTTCCCTTCATTTATAGTATAGGGATATTTTAACAAAATATCAATAGATGTAGTAACAGTGTATCTACATCCAATCGTTAAATATAAAAAGAGCCAGAATTTCTAGCTCTTTTCATCGTCCTTTACATATTCTAATATATCACCAGGTTGACAATTTAATGCTTCACAAATGGCTTCTAAAGTGGAGAAGCGAATCGCAGAAATCTTACCTGTTTTCATCTTTGATAAGTTAACATTACTTACTCCAACTTTCTCAGACAACTCTTTCAAACTCATTTTTCGATCGGCCATGACACGATCTAATCGTAATATAATCTTTCCCATAACCTATAGCGTCTCATCACTCAATTGTTGAAGTTCTTGTCCATATCTAAATATATAAGATAACAAATAGATTAGAGCTGCAAAAATGAGGAAGCTTAAGTGAAGACGGATATCAAAATTGATTTGTGTAACATATTTAGTGTTGAAAAGTAGATTGAAGTTGATGGTTTGTTTAAATTGCATAACACGACATACTTCAAGAATGTTAAAGACAATACCACCCGCAAGAATATACTTGGCAAGGTTTTTCAGATGATTAGAAACACTAACATCAAATGGAGTATGATTCATTGTGAATGTACAAATGGATTCAAGTGTTTGTACAGCTTTATATATGATAAATACAAATATAGCGGTGATTAAAAAAATCAATGGTAACCATATTGACATTTTATCTTTATGTAATGCCAAATCATCATTAAAAATTAATTGAAGATAATCGATTCTTAAACTTCCAAATAGAGTATTATATATATCCTTGTTGAAGGTAAAAAACAAACAGAGTCCAATTAACAATACAAAAGAGATTAAACAAACCGACCGAACAATATTTAGAATAAAGCACATTTTCTTCAATAAATCTTTAGACTTATCATTCATGATATTACCTCCTAACATTAAATAATTAATGTTTAACATTAATTTTATTATATATTACATAAATAATAAGTCAATATGATTTACTTTAAAACGCCAATTTCTTTTAAAAATAATTCACGATCTTTTCGAATCAAGAAGACACTTGTGATATACATGCCTGGATCATTGATAGGGCGAATAATCATATCCATGGTATGTCGTGTCTCCGCATCAGAAAAAGGGATGATTGCGATTGAGTTAAATGTACATGCCCACTCAATTGCGGTTTCGTTGATTGAAGTAATAATCGCAACATTATATGCAACGGCATGTTGTCCAAATATAGTATATACCGTGTTGGAAATGTCAAAAGGAATCGCTAAAGGGATGCCTTGAAATTTTGATGTTCGGTCTTAAATATTCTCTTGTATATATTGAGACAGATTTTCAACAGACATTCCATTTTGAGCTAATAATTCAATTGGATCATAGTCTGTGTGGAAAACTTTTGAGATACCATAATTCTTTACTTTTATATCACTATCTCCATAATAAGATGCGATATTTTGGCCATATCCAGATACGAGTTCTCCATCTTCTAAAGTTAGAATGTGCGTATGATTTTTCTTTAACTTTTCTAATAACTCTATATCTAATACAGTTAAAAATCTAGGATTGATGACTGTAATTTGAATGCCAATTTCTTCTTTTATTTTTTCTGCAACTTTTTTTGCTAAAGCTAACATACATCCAACCGCAAAGATTGCGAATTTTTCTCCTTGGATTTCAACTTTATTTTTAAGTACAGAATAATCTGTTTCATCTTTGATTCCACTAGAAACAAAACTTGCGGGAATACGAATACCAACCGGATGATCCTTTTGTGTAGTCGCGTACTTAAACATTTGTTCATATTCTTCTTTTGTAGCTGGTGCTAAATAAATAAGATTTGGGATGTGCGCAAACATTTGGATGTCGCATAGGGCGATATGCGTATTGGAATTCATGCCATAGACACCAGGACTCAACACAAGCATTACAGCTGGATTATCATTTAAACATAAATCGTGTGAAAGCTGGTCATAGGTTCTTTGAAGGAATGGGGCATAGGTTCCAAATACGGCGGTTCCTCCATTTTTGGTAATACCGCTACTCATTGCGACCATGTTTTCTTCGGCGATACCTACATCGATAAATTGTCCACGATCTACATATTCTTGACGAACATCTTGTGTAAAAACCAAGTCCCATTGGTGTTCCTGCATTTAATACAATGGCTTTTTCGTTGTTGTCTAGAAGTGTTTTAATGCTGTCAAATACAGTCGTGTCATTGCTACTACAAGTAAAACGAGGACTACCATCTTCCACATGGAATGGACCACCTGCATGCCATGCTTCTCTATTTTTTTCGGCATAAGCCAAACCTTTTCCCTTAATGGTATGAATATGTAGTACAACAGGATGATCAATATCTTTTACAGAATTGAATAAATCCACCAATTTAAATAGGTCATGTCCATCCTCTAAATAATGGTATTCCAAACCAAAACTTTCAAAGATGTTGTTTGTGCAATTTCCATTGGATTCACGAAGTTCCTTTAAATTTTTATATAAACCACCATGGTTTTCAGCAATACTTTGATCATTATCATTCACAATAATAATTAAATTGTTTCTATATTCTCCTGCATAGTCCAAGGCTTCTAAGGCTTCGCCACCAGAAAGAGAACCATCTCCGATAATCGCAATGATGTTTTCTTTTCCATGATTTAAATCTCTTCCTTTTTGCCAAACCCAAAGCTAAAGAAATCGATGTAGATGTGTGTCCAATCGTAAAGAAATCGTGTTCACTTTCTTCTGGGTTTGTATATCCAGTTACATCATGAAAGTGTTCTTCATCCAAAAAAGCTTGTTTTCGTCCAGTTAGGATTTTATGTGGATAAGACTGATGAGAAACGTCAAAGACGAATTTATCAATTGGCGAATGAAAAACATAGTGTAATGCAGTGGTTACTTCGACCATACCTAAGTTAGGACCATTATGTCCTCCGGCAAGGGAAATTTTGTGGATAAGTGCATCACGTGTTTCATCTGCCAAAATACGTAATTCATCTAGATTTAATTTTTGAATGTCACTTGGACCATTAATATTTTCTAAATACATGTCATTACCTCCTGTAATTGAAGGTATGATAGCACCTAAAAGTTAACTTTAGGTCAAGCGTTTAATGAAATATTTTGCCGTTTTGTTTAGTTCCATTCTTTGGCTAGTAGGAAATCACGGATGTTTCGATGCTTGATGCCATTTTGGCTCATGTCAAATTCATCAAGAGAAACAACGTACTTTGGAAAATTATCTTTAATACGATCATAAGCACCGAATTCACGATCAATTGTTTCTTGGGATGCCAATAGATAAGTGACTTGAACATATATTTTTTCGCCTTGTTTGTTGCATACAAAATCTATTTCTTTATTGCCATTTCTTCCTACAGTTACATCAAATCCTCGGCGCAATAATTCTAGATATACGATATTTTCTAAAATAAGATTGATGTCTCGCATATTACCACCGAAAATAGCCTCACGGATGCCGTGATCGGCAATATAATATTTTTCATTGGAAGAAAGAATTTGTTTACCTTGTAAATCTTCTCGTTTCACTTGATAAAACAAGTAAGCTTCACAACAGTATTTGATATAGTTCAAAATTGTTTCCGGAGATACAGTTCGCTTTTCGTTTTTTAAAAACTTTGCGAGTGAGGATGCAGAAAAAAGTTGTTCCCACATTCGCAATCACATAAGCAATGATTCGTTCTAATAAATCAATATCGCGAATTTTATTTCGCTTCACGATGTCCTTGAGCTGGACAGAGTTGAATAGATCGTGAAGATATTGCTTGGACGGAGCATCTGCATAACGAATGTTTGAAAGATAAGGCATACCTCCGACAATAAGGTATTTTTGAAAACATTGCTGAATGGATGCATCAGGAGTAATCGAATGATACAGTTCCATGAATTCTTTAAAAGAAAATGGATATATCACAAATTCTACATAACGACCACCTAAATACGTTGCAAGTTCACTAGATAGTAGATTTGCGTTTGAGCCTGTAATGTAAATGTCACAATCCAACGATACGCGAAAAGAGTTGATACACTTTTCCCAATCTTTGACTTCTTGTATTTCATCAAAGAATAGATACACTTTTCCACCTATTTCTGAGGCTTTTTGCACTGATTTCATCATGCAGTGCTTGTGCAGTTTGTAAGTGGGAGTAGTTCATATCTTCAAAATTGATAGAGATAAACTGTTTTGGGTTGATACCAGACTCTGTAAGCTCTTGTTGAATTAGCTTTAACATGACGGATTTGCCACAGCGGCGAATTCCAGTCATGACTTTGATTAAGTCAGTTCCTATGAATGGACGGATGCGACTCATATATAGTTCACGTTTGATCATAATTTAAAGCCTCCTTTAATTATAGTTTAACACATTTATAAGTGATGAATAGTGTTAAAAATATAAAATCATAAGTTATAACTGATGAAAAATGAAAATGCACGTAATGTTTAAGGTATAAAAATAAAAAATACCCATAAGTACAACATGTACGGTGGGACTTGAAAAGTTTGTCCATTCTGTATTGTCAAAGACAATTAATCCAATTGTATCTGGCATTAGGTTACGATAATCTTTTAATGCCAAACAAACTCGTGGTAATAAGAATAAGTTGGCTACAAAGATTAGAGTACGAACACCAAAACGTAGTTCATTATATAGTAGATCACGTAATGCATCGCTTGTCACATCATCAGCTACAACGTGTGTTTTTGCATGTTTTTCCTTTTGTTTCTACTTAATACATGAGGATCTGCCGTAATCATAATGAATTCATCAAATCCATCATCAATTAAGCGTGTTCCTAGATTTAATATAGATTCAGTCATTGTTTCATAATAAAAGTTCTCCTAAATAAAATGGAGTTTTTTTTGGTATAAGAAAAGCTGTGGACTAAGCGATATTGAAGTCGCTTTCTGTCTCACAGCTTTTTCTTTCTTTTACTATGAATGGTAAATGGAATAGACTAAGTCCAATCACTCCAAGCATGATGACTCTAAATAAATAGATATAGTATCCATGGTTTAGGTTAAGGAATGGAAGTCCTTCGCTAATGGTGGTCTTACAATAAACATAAAGTTTGTATCATAAACTGCCAAAATAGAATTCATATATAAATTGAAAGGCTTAACAGATACATTGGTGACATGTTAATATATTCGACATTAATGATGTCTATTTAAGAATTATTGTATAGGTGTAAACGAAAGAGAGACTACACTTATGACAAGAACTTCAAAATATTTAAACCAAGATACTATTCTTTGCTTTACAATCTTTTCAAATTGAAAAAAGATTGATCATTAAATCACTGATTATTTAGATACAAACAATAAAATGAATACGTATCATTTTGAATACTGTCCTAAATGCGGATGTTATCATCCTCATTTAATTAAGAGTGGTTTTTGCCAACTCTGGTAAACAAATGCTTCGTTGTAAATCATGCGGAAAACGTTTTTGTTGTAGACCGCGGTCAGCTTACTTTTTATTCTCACCAAGACCAATCCAAATGGAATGAACTTATTCTGGATACATTGAATGGTGTATCTCTCTCTTAAAGAAACGGTTGCTAAAATCAATGTAAACGAACGCAATGTTTTTTAATATGCGTCATAAATTATTGGTTAGTCTAGGAACTGAGGAACGTCCCATACACAGTGGGAAATGAAGTTGAAATGGATGAAAAGTATACTCCATACAATCATAAAGGGACTAAGATTGATGGAGTAGAACCTAAACATCGTGGAACACCTGCTACAAAAAAGAGGATTATCTAATCAGCAGGTGTGTATCATCACTGCAATTCAGAGATTCGGTCATACAATTGCCAGAACATTAAATTATGGCAAGCCATCATCCATAGATCTATTAAGATTTGGTGAATGTCTTGAATCAAAATCTTTTTGTAATGCTAGATGGTTCTAACAGTTACAACGAACTTTTTAGAAAGTAAAATTGTACTAAGAAAGTGTTAATCAGTCATGAGTCATATGATAAATTCAATCATTTAAATACAGTGAACAGTTTCCACAAATTGATTGAAGAAAGACTGCAAAAAAATATAAAGGGGTAGCATCAAAAATATATAAATCGTTACAACGCTCTTTTTTGTCATGCAAAGAGAAACCCAAAGGAATGGATAATACAGAAAAAAGCTACAGTACGTACTACTTAGATTGAAAAACATCTATAAAGATCACTCGCTTAAAGGATTTGAAGAATGAATGGTTGTTCGCATAAGTGATAAAACGCAGAATTATAGCAAAATCACCAAATTGCTAGTTAAGCCAATTGAAAACTAATAACGCAAATAATACGACTAAATTGTTTTTAAATGCCTGCATACCTAAGTTCGCATGTTTGAAACGAATCAAATATAGAGAAAAACCATGTTAATGTTGCATGATACATGAAACATTGATATACATTGGCTACATTAAATTCAACGCCATACGTTGGAATCAAGATAGCGGCGATTCCTCCACAAGTACCGACAACCGCAAAAAAGTTGATCATTTTTTGTTTTAGTGGACCATCCTTTCCAAAAGTGATGTAGGCCGCAATAAACAATAAGATACTGCAGATATGGAATGGAAGGGATTGCGGATTTAAATGCATTCCTCCATGTGTGCTTGGAATCATATCTGACATCATTTTTGTGGTTTCGCTAAGTAAACATATAAACATAAAGAAGTAACAAGCGTTTTGTAGCGTGAAATCTTCTTTTTTCGCATAGTGATTCATAATTAGGATAAAAAGAATACAAATTCCTATCCATATAAAGTGTTTTGTAGTAAACATATGCCCTCTCCCTGTAGTCAACAGATTATATCATTCAAAACATAAGTAAACAATGATAAATTTCTTAAACTTATCTTAAATACAGTGATATACTTAGTCGTTAGTGAGGTTTTTATGAAACGGATTGATTTTGAAAATGATACAGTGACAAGAAATATAGTAAATGCTGCTTTCCCTTTATTAGTAGCACAAATAATGAGTCTTCTATACAACGTTGTGGACCGTATCTATATTGCTCGAATTCCTAGTGTTGGTACATACGCATTAGGCGCTATTGGATTATGTTTTCCTTTGATTGTGATTATAAATGCATTTTCGAATCTGTTTGGTAGTGGTGGTGCGCCATTGTTTTCAATCGGGCGAGGAGAAAAAGGATAGTAACAAAGCTAATATAGTGATGAACACATCTTTTTTACAATGTTGATAGTATGTTCGATTGTTTTAATGATTGTTCTTTATCCTTTGTTGAAGCCTATATTAACTTTGTTTGGAACATCCTCATCAGCCATGAAATATGCCTATTCATATATGATGATTTATCTAATAGGAACACTACCTTCCATGCTTACTTTGGGGATGAATCCCTTTATCAATGCACAAGGCTATTCAACAGCAGGTATGTGTTCAGTTTTGATTGGTGCCATTATGAATTTAGTGTTAGATCCTATATTCATTTTCTTATTTAGACTTGGCATTCAAGGTGCTTTGCCATTGCAACTGTTATTTCTCAATGTGTTTCAGCTATATTTGTGTATTGGTTTTTAAAGAATCGTTCGGAATTAAAAGTAAGATTACTTAAAAAAGAGGAATGGATTGTTTGTAAAAGGTATGCGCAAAATATTGTTAGCTTAGGAAGCAGTAGTTTTATTATGCAGCTGACAAATAGTTTGGTTTCGATTTGTTGCAACAACGTGCTATCCATAACGGGTGGAGACATTTATATTTCAGTTATGACTATCATTTCAAGTGTAAGACAATTAGTAGAAACACCGATTCACGCAATCAATGATGGTTCTAGCCCAGTTTTAAGCTACAACTATGGAGCTAGAAGAGCAGAACGTATTCGAAAGGCCATTAAGGTAATTTCTATACTTGTCTTTGGCTATACAGCCATAGTTTGGAGCACCATTATTTTGATTCCACATATATTGATTCAAATCTTTAGTTCCGATCCTGTATTAATAAGGAATACCGTGCCAGCTTTGAACCAATATTTTGCAGCCTTCATATTCATGGATTTGCAGTATATTGGACAGAATGTATTTAAGTCATTGAATAAGAAGAAACAAGCCATCTTCTTTTCGATATTAAGAAAAGTCATTATTGTCGTTCCTCTTACATATATCATGCCATTATATCTTCATATGGGTACAGATGGTGTATTCTTGGCAGAACCTGTATCGAATGTGATTGGTGGAACTCTTTGTTTTGTGACAATGCTAGTGATGGTAATGCCAGAATTAAGGAGAATGGAAAATGAAAATGTGATAAAATGAAATTCGCGAGGTAGAAAAAATGGTACAAGATATTTATCCACATAAATTACACAATGAATTTGATCCTAATGTACAGGCAACCCAAGAGGATGTATTGTTGTGTATTGTGAATGGAAAGATTTTAATTCATTTAAATTGTTTTGAGAATAAGGAAGTTGTTTTTCCTAAAGTGAGTGACATACAAGTTGAAAATGTAGAGTATCGCTATTTGTTTTCAATTGATAATACGAAATATTTCTTATGTGATATGCAATTAGGAGAGGACCAGATTCCATCTGGTTATGGGTATGTAGAAGAGAGAAGTTTGCGTATTGAAGGGATTGGTCCAAAAGACAATTTGTTTGCGGCCATTACTGGAAAACATTTGGCAGATTGGTATCGAGATACTAAATTCTGTGGAAGATGTGGACATAAGATGGTGCATTCAACAACAGAAAGAGCGATGGTCTGTCCAGAGTGTCACAATACAGTCTATCCAAGAATTATGCCGGCTGTGATTGTAGGTGTAATCAATGGGGATAAGTTGTTGCTGACAAAATATCGTACGGGATTTAAGTATAATGCGTTGATTGCTGGCTTTACTGAAATTGGAGAAACGGTTGAAGAAACGGTAAAACGTGAAGTTATGGAAGAGGCCGGAATCAAAGTCAACAATATACGTTACTATAAGTCACAGCCTTGGGGAAGTGCCAATGACATTTTGTTGGGGTTCTTCTGTAATGTAAAAGGAAATGATGAAATATCTATGGATACTAATGAATTGAAATATGCAGATTGGGTTCAAAGAGATGAAATCATTCTTCAACCAGGTGAATTTAGTTTAACGAATGAAATGATGAAATTATTTAAGGAAAATAAAGTAGAGTGAAAGTATCACACTCATTCTTCTAAAAATGATGAGGATATGGTACAATAAAGCGTGTAAAAAATATTTATAGAAAATAGGAGTGAAAAATTATGGCAATTTCTGCAGGTGATTTTAAAACAGGATTAACTTTAATCGTTGATGGTGATCCTTGGGTAGTATTAGATTTCCAACATGTTAAACCTGGTAAAGGTGCAGCTATCTTAAAAACTAAGATGAAAAACTTAAAAACAGGGAATACACAAGAAAGAAACTTCAATGCTTCAACTAAATTTGAACAAGCTAACATTTCTAAAAAAGCAGCTCAATACTCATATGAAGCAGATTCTACATATTACTTCATGGATTTAGAAACATACGATACTTATGAATTAACAGCTGAACAAGTTGATTTCAACAAATACTTTATTGTTGAAGGTGCTGAAGTATCTTTGATGTTCTTCGAAGGAGAATTATTATCTGTTTCTGTTCCAGAAAAAGTTGAATTGACAGTAGCTGAAACAGATCCAGCCATCAAAGGTGCACCATCTAACCAAACTAAAGATGCAACTACAGATACTGGATTAACATTAAGAGTTCCACAGTTCATCGAACCAGGTGAAAAAATCGTTGTATTCTCAACAGATGGAAAATATGCAGGAAGAGCTTAATCGCTCTTCTTTTTTTAACTATGAATAAAGTTGTATTAATTACAGGTGGTGCTCGTGGTATTGGAAGTGCAATCGCATTGGAACTCGCAAAGAATGGTTATGATATTGTCATTAACTATTTAACTTCTAAACAGCCTGCCAAAGAATTAAAAAGAAAAAATTGAATCTCAATATCATGTTCATTGTCTTACAATTTGTGCAGATGTATCCGATGTAGATCAAGTCAATATCATGGTTAGTGAAGTTGAAGAGAAGATGGGTGGCGTAGATATACTAATTAATAATGCGGCTGTGGATCTTTCCAATTTGTTTCATTTAAAAAATGCCGAAGAATTTAAAAGAACATTCGATGTAAATGTTGTAGGTGCTTTTAATTGTAGTAAAAGAGTCTATAAACATATGTTGGATCAAGAATATGGAAGAATCATCAATATATCAAGTACCAATGGAATTAATACGTATTATCCAATGTGTATCGATTATGATGCTTCAAAAGCAGCCTTGATTTCAATGACACACAATCTTGCGGCTGAATTTGGACCCTATATCAATGTGAATTGTGTTGCTCCAGGCTTTATTGGAACCGATAATGAACTCGATGGCTATGATGAAGAGTTCTTAAAGGAAGAAACAGAAAAAATCATGGTGAAACGTTATGGAAAACCAGAAGAAGTGGCCTATCTTGTTCGTTTCTTAATTAGTGATGAAGCTAACTTCATCAACAATTCCATTATTCGTATCGATGGTGGACAGATGGGTAGCTGTTAAAAAAGTGGTTAAATCCCTATATTTAAAGTGGATTGACCACTTTTATTCTTTATTGATTGAAGTATCGTTTGAATCGATTCGCAACGATTCGCTTATCGTTGCACAAAATAATGCAACGATTCGACAATCGTTTGAAACAAAAAAAAAGATGCACTATAAAATGGTACCCATAAGGAGGACAACAACGTGACAGTTGTGATACTCACTTGTGGGTATCTTTTTTCGTTGTTTTTAAAATAAATATGTCAAGAGCCAAAAAGATTTACGAAGGATGAAATAGACGTATTGTCTAAGTCACCCTATGTAAAAAATATTCGAGAAAACAGACTATCATTCACCTATGAGTTTAGATGTATTCTTTATGATGAATGGATCAAATATCCTTCAGTGGCTCAAATAAGAAAAAGTTCTCACGTTACATAATTTTAACTGTACAATAATCCCGGATGTGACGTTATTAACAGGCTACATAGAAATTTTAAAAAAGAGATGGTCGTCCTACTGGTGGGAAGAATAAAGTGTTTGGAATACGAAATTCATTAGTTGAAAAAAAGTATGATAATGAATTTTTGATTAGTTCAGGAATTTTTATGAAATTCGGAAAAGGAATTCGATTCACTTCTGAATTTATTGATAAAGTCTATAAAGAATATCCTAAAGTATCTATCGAAACTCAGTTAAAATCTTATGGCTTAGCCCCTAAAAAGAGTTGGTTATCAAAGAATCTACATGTTAAAAAAGGTTCTTGAAGGTGTAAATCCACGTGATGAAAAAAATTGATTCAGATATAGTAACCAAATACATTCATCATCCATATGTTCAAAGGTGTACATCTAAACAATTTGTTCTTAATAATAGTTTTTATAATGAAGCTTCTAGATTTAAAAGATTTTCCTATAGATGAGGTTCTTGGCATATTTGAAATCAATGGATCTAATCTGCCTGTTGGTGTATGTAACAGAATTAAACATAAATTGAACAACTGGAATATTGAATCTTTGAGTGTCTTAGATGAAGTTGATTTGGATTTCAAAATTCGTGTTCAATACAATAAGATTCAAGCTTTAGAAAAGATGTCTTTGATGCATTTCAACAGATTACGAAACAATCTTCCACACTATACTTTCAATCAAAAAGAAAGTGTTGTGTATGTGGATTAAGGACCTTCCTCATGATCGATACGATTATTCCATTCAATCGATCCTTAAGAAGATTGGATTATCCAGATCATCCTACTATTCGATTCTTTCAAATGACAACTATGGTATGAAGGATAAGCAGGATGAGATTGATTTTCAACATATAAAGAAAGTTATGGACTATAAAGGGTTCAAGAAAGGTTCACGTATCATTTATATGATGCTTCCTGGAATGTGTGGTGTACATTTTGGAAGAGCCAAGATCCTTAGACTGATGAAAAAATATGGTTGTGTATGTACTGTGCGTAAGGAACGCCCTGAATCAAAAACGAATAAAGAGAATTTAAAAAACAATCGAAAACCAAACCTGTTAAAAAGAAGATTTCGTCTGGCAAGACCTAATGAGATACTGCTTACAGACGTGAGTTATTTAAAATACAGTACAAATAAAACGGAATACTTTTCATGTATAAAGGATGCGGTCACAGGCAGAATCGTAAATCATGTTACATCTTCTTCTAATGATTTGAATCTGGCTAAAGCTACGATAGATTGCCTTGATCCTTCTGAAAATGCTCTTTTCCATTCAGATCAGGGGACACTTTATTTTAACGATGCATTCCAGAATAAATTAAAAGAACTAGGTTACGAACAATCTATGTCTCGTCGAGGCAACTGCTGGGACAACTCTAGTCAGGAGTCCTACTTTGGACATATGAAGGATGAGTGTGACTTCTCTAAATGCTCCACTCCGGAAGATGTAAAGAAAAAGGTTGATGAATATATATACTACTACAATTATGAACGCCCTCAATGGTCACGTAATAAAATGACTCCTGTAGACTATGAAAAATATCTTTATTCAATGTCGGATAGTGAATATTCAGAATATATGGAAATCGAGCAGGAAAAATATGATAAGATGATGGAAAAAGCAGGAATAAAGGCATTAAAACGAGCAGTTGAGCTCGGTGCCTTTACACAGGAGAAATTGGAATTATGGCTCAAGTAAAAAAGAAAAAGAAGAAACAGACGGAAGCACAAAAGACTAGCACATCGTGATGCGGTCATTGCACATGCAGACAATAAATTCGTTGCAGAAACTTACAGAAAAAGATGGACGCATTCATTTATACAAAGGATTTTTATATTGCCCTTTATAAACAATTGGAAAAAGGAATGACAGCTATCGAAGCCTATGAATCATTGGGATTCGACACAAAAACACTTGGAAAAGACTGTGCGCAGTCTGCAGCCAAAAGAGCAAGACAAAAGGCTAAAAATGGCGAGTTTGAACCAAAAGCAGATAACTTTGATGGAAGTGTTCCAATTGAAGAAATGCCTGAAATGAGTCTTGAAGAAAAAGTAGCGTATCAGGAAGCTCGTATCAGATATTTGGAAGATTACGTAGAATTTCAAAAAAAATGCCATCAATATTGGAGGAGATATACTCATCGTACAACGTCAAGAAGTAAAAGATGATAAATTCTACATGGCATATGACTATATAAAAAGAGGAAAAGCAGAAGAAAATGGATATACGAACACAAAGGTTTTCAAGATGTTCGGTATCAGCAGTACAGGTTATTATAACTATGTTGCACGAAAAGAAGACAGAAATGGGAAGCTAGCAGCTAAAAGAAAAGATGAAAGCTACGTAATTCGTTGTTTTAAACATATCATTGGAAAATTGGGATTTATCCCTGGCAAAAGAACGTTCCGCCGCCATATGTTTAGAAGATTCAACTATAAGATCAGTGTATCCAGAACGTCAAAGATCATGAAAAAGATGCAGATCACAGCACAGCTTCCTAAAAAAGATGCCTATAAAGGTCAGGCTACACATCACCATGAATGTATGGCCAAACCAAATCTTGTCAACCGCAATTTCAAACTAGAGTAAGACAAGTTGTTCTTACTGATATCACTTACATTCATTATGGTTACTATCGCACACCTGCCCATACATGTGTGCTTTTAAAGATGCCTATACAACAGAGATACTAGGACATGCCGTATCAAGTAAAATGGATGTAGCTCTTATACAGGAAGCATTCAACAATATGATGGATGATCATAAAAGTGAGTTTCCAAAGATATGGGAAGTCATACTGTCACAGTGACCAAGGCTTCTCAGTACCTTTCAACTACATTCAAACAATTATTAATAATAATGACTTTATTCAGTCCATGTCAAGAAGAGGTAACAGCCAGGACAATGCACCCATGGAATCTTTTTTTGACGAATGAAAACCGAAATAATTAACATTATCGCTAGATGTAAAAATCTGGATACTGTAAAAAACAATTGATCAACGGATATATAAATATGCAACAATAATGAACGTTATCAGGAAAACCTTTGCGACCCCTTTCTCCCAAGTGAATTCTATACATATAAAAGTAACAGGACAATATCCATTGGACAATTACTATGGAATAGAAGCTACAGAATTAATGTCGCTTGAACAGATTATTGCGGCAAAACTAGAGATGCAGGAAAAGAAAAAAGAATTGAAAAGAGAACGTCAAAAAATCAATGAACAACAGTCTCGATTATTTACAGATCCACTTGAAATCATAAAACGAGATAAGAAGAAAATGAAATCAGAAAAGAAGAAATGGGATAAACAGCTTGAACTTGTAGAAAACCAATTGGCAAAGATAAAAGATGTACTAAAAAAAATCGATGACGCTTTGCGCTTCTACTATAATGAAGCAACTGATGAAATCAAGGAACAATTGAAAGATCCATTGAACTGGAAGAATCATACACAACTTGATTACTATAAA
>VOFK01003053.1_pt1 | contig 25615 bp, 33 predicted proteins | sample 5384121 | NCBI WGS metagenome assembly VOFK01 (sample SAMN12384730, study PRJNA508395) | human gut metagenome | isolation source: healthy gut J | host: Homo sapiens | reverse complement strand
TGTGTTCTCTTTGTCTATGGCGGTGCAGATTTTGAAGCGTGCTACCAGCCCATCGACATGGTGCTGCTCGTCTGCTCCTGCTCGTGATCGTCCGCCTTGTGTCCGGCAGCCATACGCATCCGACGCAGCTTGGCAAGCCGCTTGCGGTCGATCTGAACGCCGGTGTTTTGCGGCGCAGGTGCGCTGCTCTGAAAGATCTTTCCCATGTGATAGAGCAGCCGCGTTGCCGAGAGCAGAACGTTCGGCGGCTCCGGGCGCTCGATGCGGTCCACGAAAAATCCTGCATAGTCGTGTCCCTGCGCCTGTGCTTTTTGAAACCAGTCGTAGGCAGCATCCCTGTCCTTCGGCACACCGTCGCCGCTGAGATAGAGCTTTCCCAGCAGGTACTGCGCATAGGGATTGCCCCGTTCGGCAGCCATGCGCACATATTCTGCCGCGCGTTCCGGGTTTTTCGGCGCGTTCTTTCCACTGAGATATTCCTTGCCCAGCCGGTAGGCGGCATAGTCGCTGCCGCTCTGCGCCGCCCGTTCCAGCCAGTAAAATCCTTGTGACGGATTTTTCAGTTCCAGCTCGTCTGAGAGAAGCAGCTTGCCCAGTGCATACTGCGCCGCCACATGATCTTGCCGCGCAGCCAGTTCCAGATAGTGCTGTGCCTTTTCCGTGTCCGGAATCAGCAGCCCGCCATCACGATAGAGAATTCCCGTCAGATATTGTGCGTACCGATCGCCGCCGTCTGCCAGCGCTTCCAACTGCTTTGCGGCTTCGTCGCGATCCTCCAGCGGCAGGGTTTCGTCCGTCGCCATTGCGTACCACGCATTTGCTGGGTACGGAACATTGCAGGTGGCATTCTGCTCCGCATCCTGCTCTGCGCCTGCGTCTTCGAACGTGATCTCGTTTTGCCGCACCTGTTCCGCCACCTGAAGGACCGCATTCTTGATCTGCCGGAATTCCTTCTGCTGGGAGAGCGGCGGGCGCTGCCGCTCTTTTTCCGCGTAGAAATCGTTCAGCCTGCATTGCAGCTTCCACCAGCGCCCGTAGCATTCATACACGCTCGGCAGCAGCTCCATCTGATCGACAATGGCATCGACTTTCTGCTTGAGATCCTTCGGCAGATATCCGTAGGACTTCTTTCCCTTGACGCTGCCCAACTCCAACGCCAGTTCCCGGAGATTTGCTCTGCCTCCGGATGCTCGCAGGCGGAGTTCTGCATCTTCTGTGCAAGCGCCAGCATGGCAGAGCGTGTTTCCCTTACCAGCTCGTCGCGGGACTGACTTTTGTCCTCATAGATGTGCAGCAGCTCCTGCCGAAAGATCTGGTTCGTTAGAACGGATTTGATCTTCCGGATACCGTCCCGGTTCAGGTACGCCTGCCCCGGCTTTTTCGACCACGCCATCATGTGGACATGTGGATGACCGCCCTCGTCGTGAAACGCCGCGTACCAGTGGAAGTCCTCCGGCGAAATGTGCATCGCCTCTGCGATGTCGTTCCGGTGCGCCCGCAGCAGCGCCCGCCATGCGTCCGCGTGATCGAAGCCCAGCCGCTCTGCATCTTCGCGCCGGAGCGAAATGATGTGCGTCCAGATATTCCCGGTATAACTGTTCACCTCCGCCATCGCCGCATTCAGATCGACGGCATCTTCATCTCCGAACAGCCCGTGTTCGCCCATCCGCTCCGCGCGAGGTCGGGTTGCGATATACTTGGCGTAGCCGTCGATCTCCTGCACCTTGCTCCAGTTTTCCTCCATCGCCAGCGTGAGAAACTGCGAGGCGTTGAATTTCGTCGGATGCGACGTGTAATCGCCGTATTCCAAGAGCGTTTTCGTATCCGGAAAATCCTTCGTCAGTTTTTCGATGAGCTGTGTCTGCCGTTTCGTCGGCGGGCGGTCGTCCGGCAAAATTTCTACCCGTTCGCGTGTCGCGATGTAGCGCAGATACCCGCCCGCCGGTTTTGCGCCGCCGCCCTTGAAATACGGACTTTTGACGATCAATCTGGCCATTCGTCAAACGGCTCCTGTGTGCGGAGCTTCTGCTCCAACCGGAGCTGACCGTTGGTGCGCTTCACGTCATTGACACTCTTTGCGCGCTGCTTCCGCAGCACCGATTCGTCCAGATTCACGCACTCTGCCAAAAGGCTCAGCCCCATGTCCAGTTCCACGGCCTGCTTGAACAGCAGGGATGAGAGCCGCTGCTCCAAAAGCTGCAATCTTCCGTCAATGGCCGACTGAACTGCCCGCGGAAGCATCGTGCTTGCTCCCGCCGCCAGACGATCCGCGTAGTAATTCACGGCACGTTCCAGAAATTCGTTTTTGCTCCGACATCCATCCTGCCGGTACCAATGCTCCAGCTTTTCCGCCGTCTCCGGTGACATCCGAAAATTCAGTCTGTTTTCTTCCTTGCTCATAATCCTCCAATCTGCGGCGTGGCGCGCCGGAATCCCTTGAACCGTCTGCGTTTGTGGGATTTCTGACGCCAGCCGCGCTTATTTTTCTCCAAACAGGCGCCAATCGCAGCGCCTGCGCAACCTCCTGATACAGTCCGCACTGCGGGCTGTTGTGATCAGGAAAAGCGTCGGTTCCGACGCCATCCGTTTATCCTGCTTTCTCGCCGCAGCGTCCAAAATCTCTCGATTTTTCCCTTTTTGATGTTCTGGGCGAAGTGGCTCTTTCCATCTGGTGTTGGCTCCGTGCTTGCCACTTTCTCCAAAGCTCCCGCACGGCGGCGCAACGTCCGGTTTTCAGGCTTTTCGGTGGGTACGCGCCCGGCTGTGTCCGGAAAATCGGACACAGCCGCGACACGCGGCTCACGCGGGCGGACAGGTAGTTTCCTGCTGCGCCTGTTGGAACGCTTCCAACCGCTTTCGGATGCGTTCCTGCTCACATTCCGCGTCCAGCTTTGCAAGCTTTTGCTCGTAAAACTGTTGGATGGAGAACTGAATGGGCAGGAGCGTGTACAGAAGGCTCCCATTTTGCTTTCGGCCGTCCTGTGTGATAATCGTCGTGCGCTCCGTTTGAATGAGGCCACGCTCGACCAGCTCCGCAACATATTTTCGCACGGTGTTCGGACTCATATTAACAGCACTTCCAATCGTCCGGTAGCTCGCATGGCACTGATACGTTGTCCGATCCTCAATGTACATCAGGTAGCTGTAGACAGCCAACGCGCCCGGCGAGAGGCCGAGGGCGAAAACCTCATTCGGCAGAGGAAAGTAGTTTTTAATCGGATCGCGCGACGTGTAATACTTATTCCTCATGCGCGCCTCCTGTCTGCCGTTCTACCCAGAGACGGAACTGCTCCTTCGGTACGACAAGGCGGCTGCCGATCCGCAGCGACGGGAAGCCGTCCTCGTGCAGAAGTTCGTAGGCGCTTGACGGCGATATGCCCAGCGTGCGGGAGACGAGCTGCGCGTTGAGAAACAGCGGCAGCTCATCAAAATTTTTGATGCTCGATGTGTTCAAAGTCTTTTTACCTCCATCTGATTTTAGAAATTTCAGAGAAAAAACTTGCGTTTCGGAGGTCTCTCTGTTAAAGTTAACACAGTTGCAGTCCGTGTTTTCCGAAACGCGGCATGCCGTCCGACTGTTGCAGCAGCCGGACGGCTTTTTTTTCTTTGATGGGCATCACAGCGCCAATACGTCTGCGGCCTTCGGCGGATCTTTTGCTCCAATACTGCGGTTTGAAAAACTTGAAAAAGACACAAAGTATTCCTGCGTTTTCCAAACCTTGTCTTGAAGCAAAATCTCTCGCCGAATGCTCTTCCGATTTGCGTTGTGCTGCCCTGTCGCCCGCCACCTCCATACCCGTTCCTGCCCTGCGGCCTTTTGTTGACGCACACGGCGTTGGCTTCGCCTCGGTACGCTGGCTGCTTTCGCAGCGTCGCAGCATACTTCCCCGGCGAGTATCGTCTTTGGAGATGGGTGTGAAATTTTCAAGGTGCAGAGCAACTTTTCGTTGACAAGCTGTCTATGTGATGCTAGACTATGATAAAATGTTTTAGACAGCTTTCCGATTTTAAGGTAACATAGAGCTATATTTGTCAAGACTATTGCATTTATAATTTACAATTAGTCCATATTTGAGGTGACGACTATGTGGTATGCAAAGATGTATTTCTCCGGTGAGAAGGAGTTCTTTGAAAATGATGCGTTCGGAATGCAGGGGCCTGCCGTCCAAGCAGCTGGAGCTTCCGTTTTTGGAAAGCCTGTTGACATTTCTGGAACTGGACGAAAAAGAAATCACGCCGATGCTCGAACGCATCAGCGTGAATTGGGAACGCTTCGTTGAGAGCCGCGACCGGAAGCGTATACAGCCGCGATGGTGGAGCTCGGTATGCTGGCCGAGAAGCACATTTACCTTCGCCTTTTATATACGCGCTGCTTCGGCTGCATTTCCGTTAATGGCTTCGAGCAAGCGGAGATTCAGGCAATTGCTTTGGATCTAAAAGGAGTTTGTAAAGCAGTTTTCAGAGACAAGGAAGCAGGTCGAAAAGTTTTTGGAATGCGTGCTGGACGTAGATTCCGCTGGTCGTGAGCCGCAGAAGCAGGCGGCGAAAAACTATCATTACGACCAGCCGCGAAATCCGGAGCTGTTCCGATTTGAGCCGATCCCGCTGAGTTTTGAACCGGTCGAGCCGGGCCGGTGCGCGCCTGTTTTGTACTCGTCCGCCGTGCGGGACATGATCGACTATTCGCTGCGAAGCTGCGTGGAGCGCGGCGTGACGGTGCGCCGCTGCAAGAACTGCGGCCGCTGGTTTCCGCAGACTGGACGTGTGAGCGCGGAGTATTGCGAGCGCCCCGTAAGTACGGTGAGCAGCGCTGCCGCGAGATCGGCGCGTTCCGGCAGTGGACGAAAAAGCAGACCGACGACCCCATCTTCAAGGCGTACCGCAAGGAGTATAAAAAGCGCTTCGCGTGGATCAAAGCCGGCCGCATCACCGATGAGCAGTTCTACGCCTGGAGCGAACAGGCCAGAGAAGAAAAAAATGCGACCGGGAGATCATCTCGCTGGAGGAATTTCAACAGTGGCTCCGCGACTCGAAAATATAAAATTACGCGGTCGGCGAATGTCCGGCCGCGTATTCTTTGTCTATATAGCGAGTGTGAATTTGAGTTGCTGGGCGCTCAGATCATGCAGAGAAATGGTATGATTTTTTGCCCAATCCTGTATCTGCTTATTGAGAGATGCTTTTTTCGCTTGTTCCGCGATTGCGGTTCAGCGTACCCATAACGCCGCAGTGCGCAAGCGCAAAAACAAACGTGGTTTCGTCATCACCAAGGTGGATTTGAACAGGATTTTCACTGCTTTCGATGAATCGATTATAGTTTCGTATGACCGGCAGGCGCTGCAATCCAAACGCACGAAGCGTACACCGAAAGGTATCCTTTCCCCAAACAGAGCAGTACACGCGGATGTATGATATCAACCAATCTGCGAAAAGAATGGGGCATCTGCATTGGCCAAAGTTGCTTTTTTGAAACCGCCGCTCGTTCCTTGCAATCTGTAGCCCATTACGAGATTGGTAAAGAACAATTTCGGATCGTCAGATAAAATATCAAAACCAATTGTGCGGAATAGCTGAATTAGATTTCTATCTGTAATACTGTCATTTCCGCGCATATAGCTTACCCCGTTCTCGCAGTTCATGCCGTATACGTTTTTTCATGGTTGCAACGGAAGGCGTATCCCAAGGGCAGCCCCAATCCTGACCGACCAGCATGATATCCGCATCTAAGTGTCCGCGCCCTTGCCAGTACGCCCATAGATTGATCTCTTTACATTCCTTGCACCATCGGAGTTCACGGCTTTCAGACAGATATGCCTTCTGGACATCGGCAATCGTTCTTGATATTGTATTTCTTTTGATACGGTGTCGTTTTTCATATCATTTATTTCTGAATTCTGCCCGGTCAGAGATTTTTCCCCAACCGCACTAGACGTGCGGCTAAGCTGCCCTCCGAGCGTTTGAAGTAGGCGCACATTTCCTTCCTGCTGCCTCCGGCATCGAACATCTGACAGAGGACTGCATCATCTGCATCATTCCAAGGTTTGCCCGCATTTTCGGGCTGCGGCTTCGACGCCTTTCCCGGAAGCGATTTCAGAACACAGTGAAAAGCCCGAATGATTTCTGCTTTGTTGCACACATGATCTTCCGGCAGGACCTCGCCCGTCAGCGGATCAACGCCGTCTGCCAAGCCGGATAACAGTTCTTTTGCTCGTTGCAGATCCATAAAATAACCTCCTAGCCATTCTCCCACTCATCCCATGCTTCGTCTTCATCTTCATACCAATCTTGGTTATCTTCCCAGAGGTCTTCCGGATTATCGTAGTCATCGCGGACGCTTCCGGAATTGTTGCTGCCCGATGTACTCGGTGGTGTCCACGGAGAGGCAGAGTTTGGACGTCCGATGGGCGTCTCATAATAAGTAAAGGCATAAATGACTTCTGTATACTCACCCTTTGGCTGATGAGAATGACAGTATGCTACGGTCTGTCCCTCACTGTTATACCAATGCAGAATTTTGTATCGTCTATGGACATCCATGCTGTCATAGAACTGACACTTTTCAGTTTTGGTGGGTGATCCGAGTGACGTGTACTTCAAGCAGCTCACAGGCATACCGTCTACGGGCAGTTTCCCGGAATACTTGTCTTTCAGACTTCGTTCCCGCTTCGCGGAATTCTCCGCAGCGATGCGTTGACGCTCGGCTTCCTCGGCGGCGTCTTTCTCCGCCTTATAGCCTTTAACGCGGGTTTCCAGCGCGTCAACATCCTGCTGCCAGCCCGTGTCATATTGCAGTGTGATGTTTGCCAACTCATCCTGCCCGCCTGCGTAGTCCGTCCTGTCTTTGTACATATCGGCGTACTTGCAGTAGACGGACAGCGATGCCGCATCCCGATACCCGGAAAGCTCCGAGAAGTCCTGCTCGGCAGAAGTGTAATTGCCGTTTGACAGCTCTTGCAGGGCTGCGTCATAAGCTGCTGCTCTCTGTTTGTTGCGGTCCGAGACGGAAACAGAGATACCTGCAATCACGGCTACTGCCAGAACTGCCGCGATGAGCTTTCCAAGCGGAAACGGCTTCTTTGACAGCGTAGATTTCTTTTCGGTTATTTCTGGCTCCGTCGGCGTCTGGCTGACGATCGGCGGTGTGATTGCCGATTGTACAGTCGGCGCAGACTTCTGCGGATTTGCGGTCGGTGCGGACTGCACAGGCGGAACTGTGCGCTTCGATTCAATCGGTACTGGCACGGCTGCCTGCTTCGGAGCAGGATGCTGCGGCTTTGTGCGTTCCGGAAAGGCTGTCCGTTCAGACTTGCGGAGCACAAATTTCGCCTTCTCCGGCGGATATGGCGCATTCTGTGTACTGCAAACGAACACCTCTGTCACCCGAGCAAGCTTTTCTGCTTGATGATCGCCGATCGGAACGACTACAAAATCGCCTGCTTTCAGCGAAATTCCCCCGGTCAGATAGGCATATGCCGCTCCATCCTCCTTGAACTGCACATTGCAGAACTGATAATAGCTTTCGCCAGTCGGCTTTTTCGAGTGCTGACGGGCGGTCTTGCAAGTGCACGGGCAGGTGGCTTTGTGCGTTTTGAAGAAGGCGCAGCCGCAAGGACTTGTGTATACCGTTTCCTCCACCGCTCCTCCAGCCAAGGATTTCTCAGTGCAAGGTCCATACAATGCCGCGCCAGCGTTTCCTCCCCACAATCCCGACAGATCTCCAGAACATTGAACTGCAATCTGTCGAGGTGCGCGCTCTCAAAAAGCTGTGAAACAAACCGCTCGTCATCCAACGCAACCAAAAGCGGAAGCGCCTGATCGTCCGTTGGAGACTCCAGCCAGTCCCAGTCCAGAAGCAGCTTCTCGGCAGTTTTGGCGTCGGTTTTCAGAGACGGTTCTGCGATGTCCAGAAGCCGCCGCCACATCTCCATCCCTTTTTCCGGGTCGTCTGCAAACACATCATCCAGAACACGTTCCCACGACAATTCATCGAAATCCTCGGCGGTCTCATGCGGGACTTCCTCCGGATATTCGACCAGCAAAATCTCGCGGCAAATATCCTCGTAGTCCGGAAACTTGCCCTGCGCCAAGAGGCGTTTTGCGCGCTCTACGTCCGGATGCAGCAGCACCTTGTTCTGCCAATGGGTGTGATAGGCTTCTTCCAGCGCATTTTGATAGTCCTGCGCTTCGCCCATTTCCTCATCCTTCTTCCCGCCAAAGTAGGCATAGGCAGAGGACAATTCGGAGAAAAGATCGAATAAGCCGTCCGGATCGACCTGGTTGTAGTAGTCCTCCGCGGGGCGAGTGGCAGAGCAGTTCCGCCCAGAACGTGCCGCAGTTCGTTTCGAAAGCGAGGCTTCTTCACGGAACAGGACGCCGCGTTTTGCATCACGCATGATCTCGTCTGCGCTCTCGCCAAGATTCAGGTCAAGAGTATTATGTAGAAAAGTCCGCAGTTCTTCCGCCTTTTTCTCGTCAGGCAAAGCTCTTGCGTGCTGGATTCCGGTGGAAATGTTGTGCAGCAGCACTTTTCCGAGAAGCTGTGACAGCAAGATGTTCTTAGGTGCAAGCTGCCCCAGTGCCTTCTTTCAAATCGCTCCAAGTTTCGGGGAGATCAACATGATAGACGAAGGAGAGGGTCAACGTGATCTGCGCCGTGTTCGGTGACTTTTTTGCCGGTGTTCTTTGCAGACTTCCAAAGTCTCCGCACCAGCCGCATTCCCAAGATGACCCGCGTATCATAACCGGACTTCCACACCACGGACAGTCCATATTGCTCTCACCCCTTCTGATTGCAAAAGAAACTTTATGATAGAGTTTTCAACCTACTTCATTACCTTTTCCAGCAAGGTTTGGTAACTGTCCACCACATCATACACAACATTTCCGTCGCTGATGGCCTTGAAGTGCACTCTGGCACAGTCGATTTTTGCCTGCTCAACCGGCGTGATATGATTAAAATGCATAGAATCCAGTGTTCCTTTTGTTTCAGCAACAAAATAAATGTGTTTCACCGAGCCTTCGCATAGAAGGCAATCGCCCAGTCCGGATTATAATGTCCGACCGGCGTTGCGATATAGAAGCTGTCCGGCAGCTTTACATAAACCGCAACATCTGTGTTGGTGTCCAGATCGGTCGCAAAAATCGCGCTCGTTTGTGGAATCATACACGATATGATCGTATAGATGCCGCTGCGCTTTCATTGCATTTGTACCGAGCTTGCCCTTGATGGTCGGTTCGGTAAAGATGTCCGTGTCGTAATGCTCATCCAGCACGTTGTAGGTAATGTGTTGAATAATTGCAGTTGCCTTTTCATCATTGATCAAAGCTGCTGCTTTGATGATAAATTCTTCCGGATTGAACTTGAATTGCTCAAAAACAGCCTTCTCAATACCGGTCAGAATTGCAACAACTGCTTTTCGTGTCAAACCGGTCTCCGACCAGCTTGCCGATTAAATCATACTTCACGCTGCTGCCCACGCGGATTTGCTTACTGCTGTCATAAGTTGACGACTTCGATTTTGAGAACGCGCTTCCGTCAAGGAGAGAATCCTTCGACTTGATCTCATCCATTGCACCGGTTTCAACTTTGAAGAAGATTTTCGGCACACGAAGATTTCGGTTGATGGAAACAATCGCCTTGTCAACAAGTTCATCCGTATCAAAGTCCACCACATACACGGATTTCGGGCTAATGCGTTTCCAGAGAGCTTTGAACTCCGGCATGGCGAGCTTGTCGGGATCAACTTGCAGCTCGATGTTCTTGTCGCGGGCATTTTCAGGCTGCATAGCGCGGCTGTCGTAGACCGAATCGAGGATATTGATCACAGAATCGCGGCTGTCCGCCACTTCCTCCGCCACCTTAATCGCACCATTTGCTTTATCGGCATAATATTTATCGGTCAGCACACCCTTTCTTGTCGATATAGCCGTTGACAATCAAATCAAAATAAATCGCCTGCGCCGTATCGCCGTCCACGACCTGCTCGTTGCCTCTGGCATCCACAATGACCTTGCCCTTGAACAGATCAGCGGTAACAGCCACAGGACGTCCGGCAACCGCATCGGCAAGCTCAGTCTGCAAACCCTTTGCGAAGCTGTCATAGCTCTCACTGGCGATGACGGTCAGAACATTGATGGACTGCACATCATTTCCAAGCACGTTGGCGTCCATGCGCTCGCCGTCCTGATTGACGCACAGGCGCAGACCGCGACCGACCTCTCTTGCCGCTTGCGAACCTCGCTGCCTGCTTTGTTTCAGTGTACAAATCTGGAACACATTCGGGTTGTCCCAGCCTTCGCGCAGCGCGGAGTGCGAGAAAATGAAACGCACAGGAGACTTTTTCGGATCACGATCCAGAAGCAGTTCCTTGTTCTTCATGATCAGGTCATAGGCGTCAATATCGTCGGACGTACCCTCCTTCTTGTCGGAGAGCTTGCTGTCGGTCATCTTGCCCTTTTTGTCAACGGAGAAGTAACCGGCGTGGGTGTCATGGGCGGAAATTGCGTCCAAATAACGAATGTAGTCCTCGTCTCCGATTTCCCGCTGCATGGAGCTGAGAATGTCGTTGTATTCTTCCTCGAACATATCCGCATAGATGCCGTTGAACGGATGCCCAGCCTCATCATACTGCTTGTACTTCGCAACCTCGTCGATGAAGAACAGGGACAGGACTTTGATGCCCTTATGGAAAAGCTGACGTTCCCGCTCCAAGTGAGAAAGAATCGTTTCGCGGATCTGAATGCGGCGAAGCTGGTCTTCGCTGACCTTGCCGATCACGTCTCCGGCAAAGATTTTGATGCCGTTCAGGAACTCTACGGAGTTGTCGCGTCCGTCGATAGACTTGACCACAAAGCCTTCCTTGTACTCGTCGAGCTTGCCAGACTCGCCGGAGTTGTCATAGAGGTTGTAGCCAATACCGACCGTGGCGGTTTTCTTGCGAAGTCCCTTTGCTCCAATGTAGTCAAACTGAATGGTCGCTGTCGGGTCTGCTTTGGAAAGATTGATGCTTTCCAGATAGACGAAGCCATCGGTTGCTGTGCTGCCGGACTCCGTGATGCCCTTGACGGCAATCTTCTTGACCAGCCGCTTATTGTACGCTTCCATCGCGTCAAGGCGATAGACCATGTTATAAATGCTGTCTGACTTGTGAGTCGCGGAGTAGCGGAGTGTCAGCAGCGGGTAAAACTCTTTCAGCCGTTCCTTCGTCTGTTTGCCCTCAACCGACTGCGGCTCGTCAATAATCAGAATCGGGTTCGTTTTTGCAATAATATCAATCGGACGACGGGAACGGAACTCGTCCAGCTTCATGTAAATACGCCGTGCGTCCTTACCCCTTGGCATTGAACGCCTGAGAGTTAATAATCATGACATTGATGGCGCTGTCCGACGCAAAGCGGTCAATTTCCGTGAGCTGTGCGGAGTTGTAGATGAAGAAACGGATTTTCTTGCCGTATTCCTCCGCAAAATGCTCCTGCGTCACCTGAAAGGACTTATAGACGCCCTCGCGGATGGCAATGCTCGGCACGACCACGATGAATTTGCTCCAACCATAGTGCTTGTTCAGTTCATACATGGTCTTGATGTAGGTATACGTTTTACCAACACCTGTTTCCATTTCAATGGTCAGATTATAACGACCTTCCAGCTTGTCCGACGGCTTGATCTGATTGGTACGCTGCACCTTTTGCAGATGTTCCAGAATCAGCTTGTCGGAAAGCTCCGGCACAATACGTTCATTACGCCAGCCGGTGAAATCCGTATCATCCTCCAAGCCAATCTGATAGTTTCCATCACCGAGGACCATCATATATGTGGGCGTGAGGTATGGCTGTCCGGCAAAGACGTCAACAACCGCTTTCGCCGCATCCGCCTGAAATTTTTGGTGTTTGAATTGCAGCTTCAATCGTCTTCACCTCCAGTTTCTTCTTCAATCCACTCTTGCAGTTTCTTTTGCAGAAGTTTTTATCAGGCAAGTATAACTGATACTGTGACGCAAAAATGTTGGAATTTTTCGGGGAGTGTCAATTCGACTACAGCATCATTTTTCTGCGGGCACAGCAAAATCCCGATTGTTGGATTTTCAAAGTCCGTTTTCTCATATCGGTCATAGTAGTTCACATACATCTGCATTTGCCCAAGATCCTGATGCTTCAGTTTTCGGTTTTGAGATCAAACAGTACAAAGCATTGCAGCAAACGGTTGTAAAAGACAAGATCAACACGAAAATGGTCTTCCTCGAAAGTAAAGCGTTTTTGTCTGGCAACGAAGGCAAAGCCTGTCCCAAGTTCCAGCAGGAACTCCTGCAGATGGTCGATCAACCTGCTTTCCAGCTCTGTTTCCGAAAAATCGGTTTGCTCCGGAATGCCCAGGAATTCGAGAATATAAGGATCTTTCACAAGATCAGCTGGCTTTTCTGCAAGCCGTCCTTTTTTTGACAGTCTAAGTATTTGCTGCTTGTCCTTCCCAATCAGCATCCGCTCGTAAAGAGAACTTCCGTACTGACGGCTCAACTCACGCTTGCTCCAGTTTTCCTGAATTGCCAGCCGTTCATAAAAATCACGTTCATCTTCGTTCTGAATCCGCATCAGAATCAGATAGTGCGTCCACGACAGGCGAAACGGCACATCATTTCCGAATTTCGTAACCAGCGGTTGCGAATTTGGTTCTGCAAAATCCGTAACCATCGGTGCCGAAATTCGGTTTTTATAAATTTCGTAAAATTTCCGAATATTCGTCAGCGTAGACACAGAATAACCTTTTCCAAACGCATGATTCAAAGCGTCTGACAAAGTTTCTAAAACCCGTTTCCCATACTTTGCTCTGCCGGAACCGCCCTGCTGTACCTCTACGATCCACTTTCCAAGTGTGTAATAGGTCAGAAGCTGGACCAAGATTTACCTCGCGGATTGCCGTATTTCTTGCGCGGTCAATTAAATCGACTGCCTTTTGGCAGAGTATTTTCAATTCCGGCACAGAATCCTCGGGATTTGCCGGCGGAATGTTCTTGTTCTCCATGTCACGCTCCATCAGATCACCCTCACGCGCTTGGAAATGTCGCCCGCGTCCTCCGGTATATAGAGCTTGAAAATCTCGAACACGTTGATCTTCTCCGGGCTGGACGCAAAGCCGGAATCGCGGGGAAAACAGCGCGGAGCGGCTTGCGCTGTGCGATCTCCTTGACCACACTTTCGGGAATATTCGCGTCAAAACAGGCGATCAGGTCGCCGTCGTTGTAGGTGTGGACGGTGCAGCCATCGATTTTCTCGGATTTGTACGGCAGGGACAGCGGCAGACCCCAGTCGATCAGGCAGCCGAACAGCAGGTCGAGGTCGGTGCGGTCATCCTTGATGTTGGATTCCAGACCCGCGAGCATCCCCCTGATCGTAGTCATCGGGTGCATAGTAGACGTCCTTCATGTTGCTATCGTCCAGCTTGAGAACGCGGAAACCGACGTCGAGTGCATTGGGATGAAAACGATAAAAATCATTGGGGTTTTTCGGCGGAATAGGTTATACGCGAAATGTCCTTGGTATCCTTTGTCCTTATATGTATAACCCTTTTCTGTAAGAACACCAGAACTTTTCAGCGAATCAAATCCTGTCATTACTTTTTGATCATTAGACTGCTGCGATTGCACCAACGCAGCGTAGTCATCTTTATGCACAACATCAATTTCAGACTTGATCTTTTCCCCAGCGCGGCGGATGCGCTCTTTGCCGATTTCGCAGATGTTCATCCATTTACTGTTTACATTTTCTGGTATTTGCACGAGAATAAATTTCCTATGCCCACCGTCTTCTGCATTACGCTGCATAACCGCCTGTGCTGTTGTGGCAGTACCAGAAAAGAAATCCAAGACAATATCATTGGCTTCTGTTGAAATCTGGACCATTCTTTGAATGAGACGAACAGGTTTGGGGGTATCAAAGGGAATCTCCCCATTAAATAGAGATTTCAGTTCCTTTTTTTGCTTCGTCTGTGTGTCCAACCTCACTGTATGGCCAAAGATTTGTCACCATTCTTCCATCAACATTGTCCAAATACGTCTTTCTTCTGATACCGCCATGCCCATTTTTTTTTGTAAAATAAAATCGAGGCCATTGTCCGCGCAATAGTACTTTTTCCGCTTCTGCTTGCGACTGTTCCAAATCGTGTTTCAACACGATTCCCTTTACATCTTGACGTATATCCTTAACATCAATTCCGCATATTTCAGCTCTCTTTTCTGCATCATTCAGCGATTTTAATTCATATGCACACCATCCTTGCATATAATCGAGCATCGTCTGCTGTTCATAACGCCAGCATGATGATGTTGCAGGATAAAAGTAACTCACCTGTGAATGGGTGCTGTATTGCATATACCATGCCCTGATGCGATTTTGCTCCTGGCGCACATGGATTATCGCTTGTCCACGGCATAATATCGTTATCAGGATTTTTATATTTCGAGTCCATTTCTTCAGTCCGTGGAAGCTTTTTGGGTCCAAGAAGCTTGCCTTCCGTAAACAATAATGCACTCTTTCTCTGCCGGAATACCTTTGGAATCGTTTCGAGGAGAGTATGTTTTTTGCCAGCTAATATTCCCAACGAAATTGCTTTCACCGAATACTTCATCACAAATTTTTATCAAATTATCGCATTCTCGGTCATCTATGCTGATAAAAATAGCCCCATCCTCCGTCAGTAGATTTCTTGCCAACATCAGCCGAGAATAAATCATGCTGCACCAGTCGGAATGAAAACGTCCGTTGGTGTCGGTATTTTTGAACAGGCGGTTCTCGTCCTCGTCGTACATTCCCATCTGCGCGTTTTCTTCTTCCTGCGAGCGCATGAAATCATCGGCATAGATGAAGTCGTTGCCGGTGTTGTACGGCGGATCAATATAGATCATCTTGACCTTACCGAGATAGCTTTTCCTGCAAGAGCTTGAGGACCTCCAGATTATCGCCCTCGATGTAGAGGTTTTCGGTGGTGTCCCAGTCCTTGCTCTCCGCCATGCAGGGGCGAAGCGTCTTCCGGATCGGCTTGTTGGCTTCCACGATTGCCGCCTTCTTGCCTACCCATGTAAACTCGTATGCCTCATCGCCGTCCACCACGTCGGGCGAGAGCACCTGCTTCAGCAGCTCAAAATTGACCGCCCGCTTGTACACCTCTCTTCTCCGGCGTGCTGTGTTCCTCGTCCAGCATTTCCGTGATGCAGTTCGGAAAAAGGGCAGCAATGCGGTCTATGTTCTGCGCCGTCAAGTCCGGCGATTCAAATTTCATGTGGTTCATTAGATTTTTCTCCTCATCTTCTTGTTGAGTATTATTGCTATCTGGCAACATGCTAAAGTCAATCTCAGATAGCCGTTGCTGCAATTCTGTTATAGCCGGGGGAATGTCAATTTTATATGATGCAAGCTGCTTTGCTATTTCACTCATGGCTCTTGTCGCTGGGGCTATTTCGCTTTGCAAAGCGGCAATTTTACCAAGGTTGGCAATGGCGGCAATTACTTCGGGCTTCAAAAGTGCATTCACCTGTCGCAAAACCGTCCAATCTGCGACAAGGTTTTTGAGACTTCCGACTAATAATTGGCTGATTTGATGTAATGCTTTTTAACGCTTCGGATACGACAAGCAAGCCACTTGTGTCAATCGGAGAATGTAAAGCTGCCAAAGCTGAACTTAGTGTGTTATTAAAATCTGTGGATGTAACTTCGGTGTTTGTTTTCTTTCGCACCAATTAGTTTTCCAATGGCTGAATCCAGTTCTGTATTCACTTTCTTAAAAAAAGCTTGTGTGCCTTGTTGAATTGCTCATAGTCTATATTGTGAGCATGCATTACATCGTTTCTGTAGTTGCGAATTTCAGAAAATGAGCTGCAAAGTGTCTCTACGCAGTCATCTCCCAGAAGAAGCGTCCACAATCTATTTTCATCTAATTTGTTGATAGCATCCAGCAGTTCAGCTCGCGTAAACTGCCATGACAATGTTTTGTTAATCGTTTCTTTTGCCTTTTGACAAATGCCGCATCCGAAAAAAGCGTTTCAAAAATGTTCCCAAGCTCCTGTTCTTCCAATCCCACAATTACTTTTTGAGAATTTTCATCGCCATGAAGTGAACTTGCAAGATACAGAAGCTTTTTCGCAGTTTTCGTTCGAATTCATTTACTATTGGATACAATGCTTTGTTAAAAATAAGCGGAGCATCTCGTTTTGCGAGAACTGTAGGTCTGTAATTTTCGCACACTTTCCTGTTGAGCGGGTCAAGAATTTTTGCCGCTTCCATACTTACGCCAGGAACACTTATCAACAGAGTCCAGCATTTACTATTCTCAATCGTTGTAATCTTTTAGTAACCTTTGGGGAAATGCTCAGGTTCTCCAAATCAGCTTTGTATTGGTCAGACGTAAAAAGATATTCTTGAATCACTTCATTTCCTCCATTCTCTGTAATTGTTTTAACTCCGCGTTCATTTCCATCCGCCGGTTAAGCTGCTTCTCTTTCTTCATCTTGTTTTCCAGCACGGAAATCTGCCTTTCAAGCTGCTTCTTCTTTTCATCACGCTCAACAGACTCTTTCAGGCTCTCGCCGGAATCTGTTTGCAGATTGTCCCCGGCAATCTGGCGAACGAGGCTTTCGTAGACGGCGTCCATATTCAAAACCATCGATACCAAGATGCAACTCATCCTCCGGCATCCATTCGGTATGATAATAGCGGCTCACCTTGAAGGCGTTGCTGCCGGACGCAGCAGCCTCCTTGTAGCCGATCCACGCCTGAGCCTTGCCGTCACAGGTCAGAATAAAGAGAATGTGGTACGGGATTTCCTTGTCGATTTGTTTCAGCACCGCTTCGTCAAGCTGCGGATCATTCAGCCGCACCTCGAACACTTCAATCTCGGTCACGGCTTCGCCCGCAGCAATATTCAGCGTAGACGCTGCCAGCTTATTACGCCAGCACACCAGCCGGATCTGATCGACAAACACACGGCGCAAAGCAGGGGAAACCTCAAGATTCTCATAGAATTTCTGCTTCGGTATTCTTTTGTTAAATTCAGTCGCTTGAGGAAAGCCTACCACTTTTAAAGTCACCTGCCAAACTTAGCTTTTAGTTCCGGATCACCATCTATCTCTTCAATTACCCACGGCTGCAAAAAAATAATTTATTTGCGGGTCTGCCATATTTACTGCATGGGTTGATCCTGCAGGCAAAATGACATAAAAATGTTGCAATTCTAAAACCACCCCATCATGCATCGGAAGCATCGCTGTATGAGTAGGCTCATTAAGGAGATACCTTATTAGTTCTACTTTGTTGCCGTCAATTCGCTTTAAATAAGCAACCCGAGCTTTTTTCAGCCGCTTATTATAATATTTGTCCTTGATCTTTTTTGCGATGATTACAACTAAAAACACTACCAAAATTGATGTCGATACAACAAATACAATTCCAATTGCAAATCCGTATTTGTCGCGGAAACTTGTCATATACAGTTTCTCTATTATTACATTCGGAAGAAAAAGCAGCAATCCGCTTGCAACCGATAAAGCACCAAGTATGCGCGGGGGCAACTTCAAAAAATCAACAATATTTTTCATATAACCATCCTTATTTCACAACTAAGAAGCAAATCAGCTCAAAATCATCCAGCCCCGAAACTGCACTGAGCAGTGCAGATGTGCCGCCGCTTTTGAACAGACTGTCAATATCGTTTTCTTCTTTTGCGTCAATAATGGAATTGATCGCCTCGCTCAGTAGCTCAGAGATTTCACCCATTTTGCGTCCGTCATCCGTCTCATCATTGAATCGCTTACAAAAAGCTCCGCACAAGGCTCACCCTTGCCACGGCAAAGCAGACGCATCGTGTCGAGCAATTTCTTCGGGTTGAGGTAATCGCAGACAATTTCGCCATCTTCTCTGATGTAGACCATGTAGAACGGGTGAATGCGGTTCCGATTGTCAATGTTCACGCTGTCATTGATATTTCTGAGGACAAAAATCACACCGGCAGGAGAATCCTCCGTCTGCCCAACAACGGTGTGCAGACCCTTTGGTGCGGTTTCAATGTCCTCGTGCTGCTTCATGTATTCGAGCAGATCAAGCCGGAACTCATTGAGGCCCAAATCCATGATGGAAATACCACTGATCATGTCCTCAATGTCCACGACTTCTTCTTGCAGCCGCTTGAGCTGCGCACGGCGATATTCAAGATCACCTTTTTCCTCGGCGTTGATCAGGTCATCGTCACCGGTGGAAGTCATAACTGAAATCTTCATGCGGGTTTCCACACGGCTTTTCAGGTTGATATACTCGTCGAGGTCCATATCCGGCCAGAAGTTTACGAGCTGGATATGGTCGTTTCTGCTTCCGATACGGTCAATTCGTCCGAACCGCTGGATAATGCGAACAGGGTTCCAATGAATGTCATAGTTGATGAGATAGTCGCAATCCTGCAAGTTCTGACCTTCGGAAATACAGTCGGTTGCAATCAAAATATCAAGCTCATCGGTACTTCCGGGCAGGAGTACCGACTTTCCTTTGGAAACGGGTGAGAAACAGGTTAGAACCGTGTTGAGGTCTGCCCGGAGCTTTGGAATGGTAGTCTTACCGTCAACTGTGCCGGTGATCTCTGCCGTTTCCAGCCCAAAATTCTCTTTCGCAAATCTGCTGACATTTGCAAAGAGATAGTCTGCGGTATCAGAGAATGCCGTGAAAATAATGATCTTCTTATTGCCAGGATTGATGGGATGCGCGATTTTCTTCCGGATCAAGTCGAACAGCGTTTGCAGCTTCGTGTCATGCTCCGGCGTGATGTCGGCAATCATAAGGGACAGCAGTTCCAGATTCTCCGCGTCCTTTTCCAGCTCGCGCATCCATGAAACATAGTCCATATCAGCGAGGTCAATTTTAACTTTCTTGCCGACAGAGAAGAAATCAGTGTTCTGATCGTCGTAATCAAAGTCTTCTGCGCTGGAAAGCTCAGTCAGATTCAGGGCACAGTCTCCGGACTGATGATTCTTGATTGTCCCAATTGTATCGTCGATCAGTTTCTTAATGCGGTCAATCGTCAGGCGGAAAGAAGCGACTGAGCTTTCCAGACGCTTGAGAAGATTGATGCTCATCAGGCGGCGAATGCCTTCTTCACGTCCTTGCTGGGTCAAGCTGTTTCCCTTGTGGTGCGTCATGTCGATGTACTTTGCCAGCTTCGATGGCATGATATAATTCGTCGGCGTATAGATCATCAGACTCAACGACATGAGCAGATTGTAAATATCGTTATAGTTGACCGCATCGTTCAAGTCAGTCAAGCAGGGGCGCAGGGATATCGGCGGCAGACGCTCCGGAAATTTGCCGATGTCAGAAGTGTTGTAATACTTTTCGATGTGTTTTCTTGACCGTGCAATCGTCACGCTGTCCAGCAGTTCAAAGAAGTCAAAATCCAGCGTCCGCAAAAGCTCGTCCGTCGTGCGTTCGTCGGCAGGAAGCTTGCTCCATGCGTTGAAAGCCTTCTGTGCCTGACGGAAGATTTCGTCAATACTTTTGGTCGTATCAAGCTTTTTGCTCATCTGCGAAGCATCGCCCCCTCATAGGCGAGTGCAAGCTGATTTTTGAGGTCAATAAACTTGTTGTTGACCGGTGTTGCCGAGCATCAGCAACCTTCGTTTTCACTCCGGCGCGAACGACTTTATTGAGTAGTTTCAGATAGCGGTTTTCCTTTGCGTCCTCGCCGGACACCTCCCCGCCATTGCGGAAGTTGTGGCTCTCATCAATGACAACAAGGTCGTAGTTGCCCCAATTCAGGCGGTCAAGGTCAATTCCGTTCGACCGCCCGTGCTCACGGAAAGGTCGGTATGATACAGGACATCATAGCGCAGACGGTCTGTCGCAATGGGATTGTTGATATAGTTGCCCTTGTATGTATTCCAGTTCTCAGAGAGCTTTTTGGGGCAGAGAACAAGCACGGATTTGTTGCGGTTCTCGTAATACTTGATGACGGCAAGCGCAGTGAAGGTTTTACCAAGACCTACGCTATCTGCCAGAATGCAGCCGTTGAATTTCTCAAGCTTACTGATGATAGCAAGAACAGCATCCCGCTGGAAGTTATAGAGCATTCCCCAGATTTTGCTTTCCTTAAAGCCTGTCGCTTCGTTCGGCACAGCTCGTCCTCTGAAACGTCCTCAAGGAACTCTTTGAAAATGTTATAGAGTGCAACAAAGTAGATGTATTCTGGAGCGTTCTCACGATATGCAACGGAGATATTCTCAATTACGACGTCAGTGACTTCCTGCAACTTCTTCTTGTCGTTCCAGAGTTGTTCAAAGAGCCTGAGAAAGTAGTTGGCATTTTCAAAGCTCTCTGTCTTCTGCACCGGATAGTAGGCGTTGTTGCCGCGCTCGCAACCGAGATCAACCGTCGTAAATCCATTGATGGGCATATAGGTGCTTTCATCGACCGTCATAAAAACCCATCATCTGCTCCTGCGTGACGTTCGATTTGAAAACCACCTTGCGTCGAATCCAGTCTGCACACTCTTTCGCGATTGCTTTCTGCGTCAGCTCATTACGGAGCTTTTACCTCAAACTCCGTACCGTAAAGACTGCATTCTCTGGAAATGCGAGGAATATAGAACTCGCGCTGAGCCTTGGAAGCCTTCTCAGTCACGAAGGTAGGGGAGGTGAAGATAAAACGCAGTTCGTCAATGCTATCAAGTCGTTTTTTGAGTTCCTGATACGCATAGATTGAGAAGCAAGCGGCGGCAACGGACATCTTACTGCCTTTGTGAATACCCGCTTGCAGATCGTCTTTGACGGTCTTGTTAATGTTGTCTATAATCTGCATTCCATCACCTCAAAAGAATTTGAGATTCACGGTTTGCCAGGGCTTATCTTTGCGCAGCTACATTTCTCTCCCTGGCACACACATATCTTCTCATTGAAACCATCTAAAATTCGAGACGGCCAAACAAAGTACTTATTACGTGCTATCCTCTCTTTTCGTACTTTGCCCGCAGATCGATCAATACCTGCTGGTAGCTGATCTGCCCGCTGGCGATGCGGTCGAGGCTGCTGGTCGATTTGCTGATCGTCATGCCTTCGGCAGCAAAGGTTCCGCGGATGTTGCGGAGATTGCTTTTATGCTGCGGAGTAGCAGTATATTTCTCGGAAGCTCATTGTTATCATATCATATTGGCTGTCCCATAAAGCGGACTTGATCATGTGTTTTCACTCGAATCCGGCACAATTTCCATAATATCTTCCACGCCGCAGTCCAGCGCCGTGCAAATTTTCAAAAGATCTCCGTCGTGACATGACCGTTTCGACCCATTTTCGTGACGGACGCCGGGCTAATGCCTGCTTTCGCGCACAGATCTTTCTTTTTCATGTCCTTGTCAATCAGCAGTTTCCAAAGCTTCTTATAACTCACAGCCATATGTCGATTCCTCCAGATGAAAAAAGTGCTCTGCTGCTTGGCAGAACACCTTTGCGCAAAGCTGCCAAGTCTAACAACAGCGCTTCGCAGCGTTGTATTTTATTGTATCAAAACAGAATGGGAAATGCAAGGAAATGATAAATACGAACGATTTTTATTTCGCAGACCACTTATCGAATTCGCCTTTATCTTTGTATATTGCCACGCAAATTCTGCATCTCATAAGACGCATGAATTATTGCTGTTTTGCGCGCGAAAAATTCTATGCTATTCGTACCGAATGCGCAAACATTAATTAAGTGTCTTTATCGAATCCACCATAAATGCAGTTGAGCCTTACCCATTTCTCTGCTACAATTAGAATAAGAAAAAACGCAGCGGAGGTTTTCCCATGATCCGTGATATCTGCAAAGACGAATTCTTTCTATCCCAAAAGTCAGAGCCGGCCACGGCTGACGATTTGGCAATCGTGCAGGACTTATTGGACACGCTGGCCGCGCACAAGGACGGCTGTGTGGGCATGGCGGCGAATATGATTGGCGTCAACAAGCGCATCATCGCATTCGATAATGACGGCATATACATGGTCATGTTCAACCCCGTGATTGTCAAAAAAAGTCCGCGCCCTATGACGCGGAGGAGGGCTGCCTGTCCCTGACCGGCACGCGGAAAACAAAGCGTTATCAGACCATCAAGGTGCAGTGGCAGAATGAGCAGTTCCAGACGCGCATTAAAACGTTCCCCGGCTGGGCGGCGCAAATCATTCAGCATGAGATCGACCATTGCGAGGGGATTTTGATATGATTTTTTACTTTTTCAGGCACCGGAAACAGCAAATATGTTGCCAAACGCATTGCGGACGCGCTGGGTGATGAGATTGTAAATCTGAACGACCGCATCAAAGCCGGTGACACTTCGCCCGTCGAAACCGGCGAGCGAGTTATTATCGTCACGCCAACTTACGCTTGGCGCATTCCGCGCGTCGTGCGCGACTGGCTCCGGAAAACGGAGCTGCGTGGCGCGAAGCAGGCGTGGTTTGTCATGACCTGCGGCAGCGAGATCGGCAACGCCGACAAGTACAATCGCGAACTCTGCGCGGAAAAGAGGCTTTCCTGTATGGGCACGGCGCAGATCGTCATGCCGGAGAACTACATTGCGATGTTCTCCGCACCGCAGGCGGACGAAGCGCGGCAAATCGTCGCCCAAGCCGAGCCTAGCATCGACCGAGCAATTGCGGCGATTCAGCGCAATCAGCCGTTCGCGCCGACACGGAACAATCTCTACGACCGCTTCATGAGTGGCCCGGTCAATCCGATTTTCTACAAATTCTTCGTCAAAGCGAACGCCTTTACCGCGTCTGACGCCTGCATCGGCTGCGGTCAATGCGCGAAGCGCTGTCCGATGAACAACGTCACGCTCAAAGACGGCAAGCCGGTTTGGGGCAAGAACTGCACGCACTGCATGGCTTGCATCTGCTACTGCCCAAAAGCGCGATCGAGTACGGCAAAAAGAGCGTTGGCCAGCCGAGGTATCACTTTGAGGCGCTGTGAAAGAGCAATGAATCGTGAAAATAATCAACGATATTCTGAACTACTACGCTACACAACCGGATTTATCCTTGGGACCGGATTGCACGCCGCGGGCGTTGTGTTCCCGTCATGCAGGCAACCGGAAATGGTTCGCCAGGTCATGGAAGTGCCGCGGACAAGCTGGGGCTTGCAGGAACGGAAAGCTCTGATATCGTCAATTTCAAGTGCGATCCGATCCTGATTGCATCGCTGCGCGGCGAGACCGGCTATTTTTCCGGCATACCACATGAACGCCTTGCAAGCTGGATCACGGCCGCTGGACGGCAGCGTGCCGGTCGTCAGCTTTGTTGGATGGAGCTATGAGCTGACCAAGCCGAAAATTCGCAGGAAAGCGGCAAGGGAAGAATCAGATGATACGAAAACTTGAAACGCAGGATTGGACGCGGTCATGCAGATCTGGCTGCATGGCAATCTGATGCTCATGCGTTTATCCCGGCGAGCTTTTGGACTGGCATTTTGAGATCGTGCGCAATATGCTCCTGCAGGCGGAGCTCTATGTCCACGAAAACGAGGCCCCCCGGCAAATCGACGGCTTCATCGGTCTGACGGAGAACCACATCGAAGGGGTTTTTGTTGCAAAATCCGCGCGTTCCAAGGGCATTGGCAAGCACTGCTGGAGTATGCGAAGTCGCGCAAACCGTGCTTGACGCTGAGTGTCTACCAGAAAAATCAGCGGGCGCTTGCGTTTTACCGGCGTGAGCAATTCGTGTGCAGTCGGAAGGCATCGACGAGGATACGAACGAAGCGGATATCCAGATGCTCTGGACACGGTAGGCCTCAGAAGAAATTGACGGAGGACGGGCAGCCGTCCTCCGTTTTATCAATCTGTAAGCTGCTCCGCAAGAAAGCGCCGGGTTTTTCAAATCGGATCGCAGAGCACCGGCAGGATCTCCACCAGCTTTTCCGGCTCCAAATTCCACCACTGATAGTGCAGCAGCAGATCTTTCAGCTCCGCGTCAAAGCGCTCTTGATGAATCTCGCCGGGTTCCCGCCGTAAACAGTGTACGCCGGAACATCCTTCACCACCACGGAATAGACGGCGATGATTGCGCCGTCTCCGATCTTCACGCCGGGCATGATGATGCTTTCACGCCCGATCCACACGTCGTTTCCGATGACCGTGTCGCCCTTGCGCGGAAGCTGCGCCATGTGCAGCAGCGTATTCTCCGTCCAGGCGCCGCCGAAAAACGTTGAATGGATACGTCGTGGCGCTGCTGATGCGGTGATTCGCAGGACCCATGATGAACTTCGTGCCGGACGCGATTTGACAGAACTTGCCGATCACGAAATGATCGCCGAACTCCAGTGTAGTTGAAACAGCACATTGTTCCGCTCAAACCCCGTCGGATCGACCGCATCGTCATAATAGGTGTAGTCACCGCCCGTGATATTCGGCGCAGTGACGACGTTCTTGATGAAAAGAGAGGTCTTGTATTCATTCGGAAAAGACCGCATTCGGGTCAGGAATATTCATCATTATTTTGTCCTTCCTGGCTGTTTTTCCATCACAAAATTCGTGAGCGCAACGCCGTGGCGGATCACTTCCCTCGTTTGCGCACGACGCGGTATCCGCATAACAAGTTTCGCTTATTTGAGTTTTCAGGAACATGAGTACTTGCCATTGATTGCAACTCGCCGCACTCACCGAAAAAACATCAGCATAACTTGATGATTTCGAAATCATTACGGACCAATGATTTTATCAAAAGACTAGTCAGGCGCCCCACTTGGGCATCAATATACTTTGTTTCTACGGTTTTGCAGTGGCAATTCTCTGGTGAGATCTGCGATCCAAGTTCATCTGATTGGCACGTTAATCGGCGTCAGATATGCCTTGTTATTTGGATTATGCAGATTGCCCAGTGATCCCCTTACAACCGAAAGTCCTTGATTTTGCTGGATTCCAGGATATTAACTTTTTGGATACCGCATTACGATTGCCGGGTCGCTTTACTTGTGACTTGCTCTCCCCAGGTTAACTACAACATTCCTTGTAGCTTCAATACAATGCTTTAAGGGTGGTATAACTCAGCAATAAATTTATCCCTTCTGCCGATGGATAGCATCATGACATACGATACACAGTGTGATCAAATTCTCTACGGTATTGCCACCATCCTTATGCTGTTGTTTTATGATGAAGCTCCAGCATTTTTCTGGAATTCATCCTGTTGAGCTTAAAGCAATGCTCCGCTGCCCATTCTTGGGATCGCTGCTCAACCTCAAGATTTCTCAGTAATGAAATCATTTCAAGTGTCATGGAAAGAAGTGGATATTTTAACCGTTTGATTAAAGAAATAAGCTGATTTTCTCGAAACTTTCAAACAAAGGTTGGCGGCAGCCTCCAGCAGTGTTTTCATCACCGGAGGCATTCCTGATATTCTGAGATAGACGCGTTCAGGCAGCCAGGTGGCATTCCGGCGGCAAACAGCAAACAACGCGCCATCCGCCAGTGAACAAAGAAAGATTCTCCTCGCCGTCAAGTAGCCGTCCTCAAATCTGGCTGGAAGAAGCCCGCCAACGCCTTTCCAGTGAACTGCCCTCATAACAACAAAACTAACCCGATGTGGAATTTGGTGTGAATATCCTCACTGCACTCCAAACATGTACATGGC
>VOFK01004414.1_pt1 | contig 25620 bp, 35 predicted proteins | sample 5384121 | NCBI WGS metagenome assembly VOFK01 (sample SAMN12384730, study PRJNA508395) | human gut metagenome | isolation source: healthy gut J | host: Homo sapiens | reverse complement strand
TCCTTTGTTAATAAAAACAATGCTAATATAATAAACACTTAGTCCATTTTTCTTTTTTTCGAAAAAAGTAAGAAATATCTGATATCTCCTTGAATAACCTATATTTAGAATTTACCAAGTACTTAGAGAACTTGATGAAAATAATGTGATTAAAAATCTTTTAAGTGATAATATATATGAAAAAAGAATAGTAAAAAACAGTTTGTTTACAACAATATTGATGGTGTGGGGGGGATGATGTATTCCTCATGCGAAGGCTGGACAGACCCAGAAAGCATTAACATCCATTACCCTACATTTGAAGAGCAAAACCCGCAACTGTATGCTGACTATATCAGAGATCTGAAACGCTACAAGGATGGAGAACATAAGTTAGTCTTTGTCTCTTTTGACAATCCGGAAACTAATCCAATCAATCAAACCGAACGTCTCACCGCTATACTGGACAGTGTGGATTTTATCTGTTTGAATAATCCAGAAAAAGCTCTCGTCTGAAACACAAGCCGAAATGGTAAAAATACGCGAGAAGAATATCCGCACGCTTTCCTGCATTAATTATGAGAGTTTAGAACAAGAATGGAACAATAAGGCAAAAGATAATTCCGAATTGACGGAAGAAGATGCACAAAGGTATCTGAATGAACGTACGGATGCTATGCTGGTTCTATGTGACAATTATGGATATGATGGTATCCTAATTGACTATACAGGACTTTCAATGGTGGGTATGCAAGAAGATGTGTTACAACAATACAAGGCACGTCAGCAAAACTTCTTCAGCAGAGTGTTGGATTGGCGGATTAAGCATACCGACAAAACATTGGTTTTTACGGTTATGTGCAGTATTTGGCTCCCGAAAACATGGATATGCTGGATAAATACAATCATCTGATACTGAAAACCGCTTCTTCCAAAACATGGAGGATCTGACATTAAATGTTTTTTATGGCTATTCAAGCAGGCATAGACGTAGCAGGAACGAATGCGGATCTTGTTCCAAAAGATCGTTTTATTGCCTGTACACAGTTTCCAACAGGAAGATAAGGATATGATAATTGGTTATTGGGATACACGGGATGCAAATGGAAATAAAGTATTGGCTGCACAAGGTACAGCTCAATGGATTGTACAGGCATCACCAGATTATACCTGCACTGGTATTTTTATCATCAATATCCAAAAGGATTATTACAATAATACTTATGGAACAGTACGTGAAACTATTCATATAATGAATCCTAATAAATAGAAATACAATATGAAATTGCATATTTATCAATTAGCATTTATAGCATTTACTGCATTTACGGTAAGCAGCTGCAAGGATACGGATATTAATGATGAACATCATTATGACAATAAGCTTTATATAAGTTCGGTACCCGTAACTGAAGATTTACTGATTAAAGAAGATGTATTGTTTGACAGTCGTAAAAATTACTTATCGGCTTGCTGCTCCTGTCGACAACGAAATCCAAGTCAGCTTTGATGCCAAACCATCTTTAGCGGCTACCTACAATCTATGTTATGGGGATAATGCTACAGCACTTCCCGAAGCGTTTTATGATATCCCTGTGAAGAATGTTACGATTCAACCCGGAGGAATTTCCGGAGATGATATCATAGTGAATTTCGTTAATTTGAATCAATTGGACGACTCAAGACGTTATGTGTTGCCTGTTACAATCACAAATGTATCTGAATTGGACTTCTTGAGAGTGCCCGTACCACTTATTTTATTATCAAAGGCGCTGCTCTTATTAATGTTGTAGCTAATATTAAAGAAAACTATTTTCCGATAAAATGGAATAGTGATGTAAGCAAGATGATTACTATTACAGTGGAAGCATTGGTACGAAGTGATGACTGGGTGGCCAAACGTGATAATGCACTAAGTTCTGTTTTTGGAATTGAAGGTAATTTCCTTATACGTATCGGTGATGGTGACCGTCCACGTGATCAACTTCAGGCATTTGTGCCAGGTGGAAGTTTTCCTCCAGCAAATCACGCACCAGGTATTGGACTTCCGGTAGACGAATGGGTACACATAGCTGTTGTGTATAACACTGTCAATAAAAACCGAATCTATTATAAGAATGGTGTGGCGGTGTATAAAGACCAGTCAGCAAATAGTACGGTTAATTTAACTAAGAATTGCTATATAGGTCGTTCTTTTGATGGTACCCGCTGGCTTCCGGGAGAAATTTCAGAGGTTCGTATTTGGAGCGTAGAAAGAACTGCAGAGCAAATTGCAGATAATCCTTATAAAGTAAATCCTGCCAGTGAAGGACTTGTAGCCTACTGGAAATTTAATGAGGGGTCTGGAAAGGTTGTTATAGATCGTACAGGTAATGGAAATGATATCACTGCGAGTAAAGATCCGATATGGGTTCCTGTAGAACTTCCTCAAATATATTAATCCTTTTAATTAAAAAGAATATTATTATGAAACAAAAATATCTGATAACAGGGTTGATGGTTGCCATATTTGCAGGCGGCATAACTTGCCTTACCTCTTGTGATGATGATCTTGTCATAAATAAAGCAATAGATTAGTCAGCATATACTGGCATTTATGAAAACAATGGATACTTGCGTGACGGAAAGTCCAATTTGTCTTCTAACGTAGTGGATCTATACAAAAAGATACTTATACTACTTCTGTAAAAATGAGTCTTAGTAAAATGACGAGTACCAGTACTTCTGCTCAAGTAATTATTGATGCAGATTATTTGGATACTTATAATAAAAAGAGCATGAAACCGATTTTGAATTGTATCCTGTGCACCTGGTTTCTTTTAAGAATGACGGGAAGCTCATAGTAGATGCTCAAACAAAATCTGCTCAGACTGACATCACCATTCAGGCGGACGGCACTTTGAAAGAAGATAAAACCTATGCTTTTACCTATAGCTCTTACCCACGTGAGTAGCGACATTACCATCAAAGATGAGAAAGCTGGTCATTGTATCTATTTGATAAAAGATATGAGAAAGTTAGGAAACACTTACAAAGAGGAAGATGTAGTAAAGTCATTTGTCTTCTTTGATGGTACAAATCCACTGAATGCTCTTTCTTTTCAACTGGAAAACGGAAAATTGCTGTGGGATGTAGTATCTCCATTTGCTGCCAATATCAACTGGGACGCACAAGACCAACGCCCTTATTTAAAATGTAATGCTTACATACAATATTTGCTAGATAATAATGAGAAATTTTTGCAACCACTTCGTAAACGTGGAACTAAAATAGTATTAGGAATACTTAGTAACGGGGATATAACAGGAGTGGCGCAACTTTCTAAACAAGGTGCCAAAGACTTTGCACGAGAACTAGCTCAGTATTGCAAAGCATATAATCTGGACGGGGGTATGTTTTGATGACGAATATGAAGGTGCTTATGATCCGAATAATCCAGCATTAACAGAGCCTAGTGAGGAGGCTGCGGCACGTTTATGCTACGAAACTAAACAAGCAATGCCTGATAAAATCGTAGCAGTATATGCATTAAGAAGAATGTATAGTTCGAAGGCAACCGTTGTTGATGGAGTAACTATTAAAAACTGGATAGATATTGTAGTTGGTGATTATGGTAGAGATCCTTCTCAAGTTCCGTATGGGGACCTGACATCCAAAGAATGTTCCGGTCAATCCATGGAGTTTGTTAGAGGTACAGGTGGCGATTTACAGGGACAAAGACTGATAAACCAAGGTTCTGGATGGTTTATGGGCTTTTCACCGAAGCCGGAAAATTATGGCAATGTATTCCGGCGTCTGTCTGATGTGAGAACTCTGTATGGTTCTCCGTTACAAGCACCTACCGTGTTCTACAAAGACAATGATGCCACACCTTACCAATATCCCGATGATTTGCAATAAATTAAAAAACAATTGTAGAAATGAGAACACTTTATAGATTTTTCTTATTATTGGCAGTCGGTTTGCTGACAGCCCTTTCTGGATGCGGCGAAGATGAAACTCCAAGTCTGGCTACCTATCCGGATAACAATTTTTCTCTTGTGGCGGAAGACGGAGAAGGCTCGGAAATAACAGTGAATGCCACCTATAATAATGAGGGTATATTAGAATTCGATAAACCCGTAATATTCACCTTTCGTTTTAACGCTTCACCCGAGGACGCAATAGTTACTTTTGAGCCAATCGGAGAAGATGTTGAGTTAAGTGATACCAAATTGATAATTCCGGCAGGCTATACGGATGCCAGTGTTACTTTGGGTATAAAAAATATGGATGTTTTTCAATCTAATTACGATGAAGCTACCTATAATTTAGGAGTGAGAGCTACTGTGCAAGGATATAAAATGCCATCTATTACCTTGGAGGCAAAAGCTTTGATAAAGAAAGAGGCGTATGTAGCTACAGGTTTCTTGGAAGGAAAAGCCGGTAATAAAACTACATTCGAACATACTTATTTCAACGGAGAATTTAAGGACACGGAGCGGAATCTATATACATTCAGTGTACAATTGGATCGTCCTGCTCGGAAAGATGTAAAGGTGAAACTTACAACGGAAGGAGTGGATGACGAATACCTGAAAGACATTAGTATTACTCCTGCAGAAATTATAATTCCTGCTGGTGAAAAGACATCAGGAGATATTACTTGGGAGATTACTAATGACTTTTTGTTGCGTACATCGGACGACTCGTCAAACACATTAAATATCACAGCTGTTTTTGAATGTGAAGATCCGGTCTTCGTGCAGGATGAGAAAAGAAGTTCTTTCACCTTGAATATAAATAAATATATAAGAGGATTTGAACACATATCTTACAAACGGCCTTCCGGTTGGATAGAATGGGCCAAACAGGGTTGGTCTGTAGATGTGGAAGATAGTAGTGATTTTTATCAAAACGATGGTGGCGGTTCGCTTATTGATGGTGAAACCAAAGGTAACTATGAAGGTATATGTTCTGATGGAGATATTTCATTTACACTCGATATGGGAGAGGAAAAAACAATCACTGGAGTAGGTCTTGATTATATATATTATTATGCTCCTCAAAATGTACAATTATCAGTTTCTTCTGATGGAAACACATGGAATTATCTAGGAAAAGTAGCTACTGCTGATGAGAATGCCGATTACTATCAATTCATTGAATCTATAACTGCACGGTATGTGAAATTTGATCTTTTGGCTTCTTGGGGATGTGAGCTTTATGAAATATACGTCTTTAAGTAGTATTGAGTCTAAAAAGAATATAGGTTAAAGTTTGTATTCGAGAGGCTGTCTCAAGATTGTTTTTGAGTCAGCCTCTTTTTAATTGCTTTTTCAAAGAACGGGCAGGCGCTAACTTTTCTAAGTCTAACGTTTGCTCATGTTCCTAAATATTTGAATTAAATGCTACATAGTGAAATAAAATATCTATCATAGTATCATTTATTTCAATAATCTTTTAATTATCAAAGGAATAAGTATGATAGATAGCTTTTAGAAAATGCATCTATCATACTTTTACCAGTAAAAACAGGTTATCTATCATTGTGCAAAATAGCCATATAAGGGTCATAATAGGTGTAAGATAGCTTGTTTTTGTCACAAGGGAGCCATATAAATCTGATTATCGTGGCTTAATAATGTAAATGTAATGGCGATAAGTTTATAGCCCACGTATGTGTGCTGTACAGTCCGCATGTGTGGGCTGCACGGTTTACATACGTGGGCTGTACAGCCTGCACATGTGAACTATAGAAAGACAGCCGCTTCCAATAGATTATTAAGTTGTCAATACAGGTTATCATCCTATAAAGTGTGCATTCTTATGCCTTTAAATGGATACTCTCACCTAATGCTACACTAAATAGATATAGTATGGGTGTGATAGATACCCGTTTTTTGCAATAAAAGTATGATAGATGCATTTTCTAAAAGTTATCTATCATACTTATTCCTTTGATAATTAGAAGATTATTAAAATGAATGATACTATGATAGATGTTTTTCTCACTATGTATTCAAACCTGTATCATTTTACTCATTTCCGTACGGTGCTGAATCAATTGATATTTTAGCAAATAAGTATTGAAACGCAGATTAACGCAGATTTTCGCAGATTATTAGAAGGCTGCGCCATGTTTGAGAACTTTTTTATTCTTTGCGAAAATCTGCGTTAATCTGCGTTTCAATAAATGTTCATTTGGCTCATTTCGGTGCAATACAGAAAGACTCAAACCAAGATTAGGGCTAAATTATCTCGCAAGGATTATTGTTGCTTAGAGAAAGAATAGGGCATATCTTCTTCTTTAGTTCCTCTATTCTGATTAGGTTGATTACTCATTTCAACACTGATTGTACCTCCCTTGAGCAAATTTTCGTGTCGGAGATAATTTTTAGTGTAATCAGCACCATTGACATTCATCGAATTGACATAAAAATTCTTCTTACTATTATTCGGAGCATCAATAACCAAACTATTGCCATTCTCAAAATGAAGTGTAGCTTTCTTGAATAACGGAGCACCTATAATATATTCATCCGTTCCCGGACAAACAGGATAGAAACCTAATGCCGAGAATACATACCAGGCAGAAGTTTGTCCGTTGTCTTCATCGCCACAATAGCCGTCCGGAGTAGGAGAGTACATACGATCCATTACTTGACGCAACCAGTATTGGGCTTTCCAAGGTTGTCCTGCATAGAGTCATATAAATAAATCATGTGCTGAATCGGTTGATTGCCATGTGCATAGTTACCCATATTCATCACAGTCATTTCACGGATTTCATGAATCACTTGGCCGTAGTAGCTATCATCAAAAAAATAGGAGGTACGGCAAAAACAGAATCCATCATGGTGATAAACATCTCTTTTCCACCCATCAAGTCAATCAATCCTTGAGGATCGTGGAATACAGACCAAGTATAGTGCCAGCTATTTCCTTCCGTAAAGCATCCCCCCATTTCAGCGGAGAGAAAGGAGATTGGAATGTACCATCTTCGTTGCGTCCACGCATTAACTTAGATTCCTTATCGAAAAGATTCTTGTAGTTCATGGCACGTTTTGCGAAAAGATTAATCTCTTTTTTCGGACGTTTAAGTTCCTTTGCCAGTTGGTAGATACACCAGTCATTGTATGCATATTCCAACGTGCGTGCGGCGTTCTCATTGATTTTTACATCATAAGGCACGTAGCCCAGTTTATTGTAATATTTATATCCCAGACGTCCTGTTGATGATACTTGTGGATGTACATTCTCCGTTCCGTGAATCAGCCCTTCATACAATGTTTTTAGTATCGTCCACTTTCACTCCTTTCATGTAAGCATCCACTAAGACAGAAGCAGAGTTGTTACCAACCATACAGCCTCTGTGCCCCGGACTTGCCCATTCCGGGAAGAAACCGCTCTCTTTATATGTATTGATCAGACCTTCCTGCATTTCCTTGTTGACTGACGGGTACATTAGGTTCAATAACGGGAATAGGCAACGGAAAGTATCCCAAAAGCCTGTGTCGGTATACATATATCCCGGTAATACTTGCCCATTATAAGGACTGTAATGAACCGGTTGTCCGGCAGCATCCAGTTCGTAGAATTTGCGTGGGAAGAGCAATGAACGATATAAACAAGAATAGAATGTGCGATATTGGTCGAGATTGCCTCCTTCTACTTCTATTTTGCCTAATACTTGGTTCCACGCTTTTCTTTTCCTTTTTGGGCTAGCTGTTCGATATTATCTTTGCCCAACTCTTTCATATTCAAAGCTGCCTGTTCAAAACTGATGAAAGAAGAAGCAATTCTTGCATGTACTTGTTCGCCTTTTATGTGTTTGAAACCAATAATGGCTCCGGCATGCTCTGTTGTCTGTTCGGTAACATTTTCCTGCAGATTGCCATTGGCTACCGTAGCTTTATAAGTGAAAGGCTTGTCGAATTCAATAATAAAGTAATTTTTAAAGTTTTCGGGAACTCCACCGCTGTTGCGAGTTGTATAACCGATAATCTTGTTTTCTTCCGAATAACCTTAATATACGATCCCTTATCAAAGGCATCCCCTACAACATACGAATGATCGTTTTCCGGAAAAGTGAAACGGAAAAGAACGGCACGCTCGGTTGGAGCCATTTCTGTCACTACATCATGCTCTGCAAGATATACTTTATAATAATAAGGGAGTGGCAGTTTCTCCTTTGTGGGCAAAAACCAACTGGCACGCTTTTTCTTCATTGAATTCCGGTTTGCCTACTATAGGCATAATAGAGAATTGTCCGTAATCGTTAATCCACGGACTGGGTTGATGTGTTTGTTTAAATCCACGAATCTTATTAGCTGTATAAGTGTATTGCCATCCGTCTCCCCATCTTTCCTGTCTGTGGAGTCCAGAAATTCATCCCCCACGGACGGGCAATGGCCGGATAAGTATTACCTGTTGATAACTCGAAACTAGATTGAGAACCCATAAGCGGATTGACATACTGCGTCCAGTCTTTGGCTTTTGCAAAGACGATACAACTTAATGCACATACTAATAGGAGATACTTTTTTCATGGTCTTATTTATTATTTATGGCTCAATCGAATCAGAAATCAATTGAGCCAATTTATTTTTCAAGGTTTTGTTTTTTTATTCAATTTGAACAGCCAGTAGTACCAACTCATTCCTCTTCTTTGGAGGAGAGAGCTGGAGAGAGGACTCCCCATTTCGTAGGATGATCGGTCATCTTGATTTCCATCGTTCCTCCATTCGCAATATCCTGATGGTTAAAGAATGGAATGTTTAGAGCCTTACCGTTCAGCAATACACTTTCAATGTATTTATTCTTTTTCCCATTATTCTTTACTACAATACTGAAAGTCTTTCCTTCAGGCAGATTGATAACTGCTTTGTCGAAGGCAGGACGTCCGATGGAATATACCGGCTTGCCGGGACATACTTGATAGAATCCCATAGAGTTGAGTATATACCAGGCAGACATCTGACCGCAGTCCTCATTACCCGAAAAGACCCTCTATACTGTTGGCATACTGGCTCCGGCAAACACTATCTACCAACTCTTGAGTTCTCCAAGGGTGGTTAACGTAGTTATATAGATGGATCACATGGTGACTTGGTTCGTTTCCATGTGCATATTGCCCGATCAGTCCGCTGATTTCTGATGAGGTTGTCTCACCTTCAAGTGATGAATCGGCCGAGAATAAGGAATCGAGTTTCTGGACAAAAAGCATCTTCTCCACCCATCAGATTGACTAATCCTTCTACATCATGCGGCACAAACCAAGTCCATTGCCAAGCTGTTCCTTCACAATAATCATCGCTGCGGTGAGTAGATGCGCGTGGATTGAATGGAGTACGCCATTCACCTTTTGAGTCCAGTCCACGCATGAAGCGGATTGATTTGTCGAAATAGAATTCGTAAGCCTTGGCGAAGCGTTCATACTTTGCTTTGGATTCAAAATCACTCATCGCTTCTGCAAAGATAGAGATACACCAGTCATCATACGCATATTCCAGAGCTTTGGCCACTGATTCGTTTTCGCGGTCACAAGGGATATATCCGATGGCATTCTTATAATATTTTGCTTTAGGCATGAGATGAGGCAATACCAAATCCGGACATTTGATGCCGGTAGTGTCATATTCAGCGGCACGCAGGCAGGCTTTATAAGCCTCTTTGGTATCAAAATTGCGATACCCTTTCATGTAGGCATCCACGATGACCGGAACAGCATGATAGCCAATCATAGTGCCGGTGTAATTGGAAGCCAAGTCCCACATGGGGTATATCCCACCTTCCTGATGCTTCTTAATTAACGAATTGATAAAGTGATTATTCAGATCAGGATCAATGATAGTCATTAGCGGATGTAGCGCACGGAAAGTATCCCATAAAGAAAATACAGTGTATATCGGATTAAGGGTGTCTCCCCTTGATGCACTTCAAGATCCATTCCTAAATAACGTCCGTCTGCATCAGTGAACAGATTTGGACTGATTCCCGTATGATAGAGGGCCGTGTAGAAGATGGCTTTATCTTCTTTATCGGAAGTTGTAATATCAATTTTGGAAAGATATTCATTCCATGCCGTACGTGCGTCTTTACGTACTTTTTCGAAGTCCCATCCGGGAATTTCTGATTCAACGTTCTTCCGTGCACCGGCAATATCGACAGCGGACACACCTACTTTAACAAGAACCTGTTCGTCTTTACTGGTGTTGAAATGCAATAATGCTTTGCAGACAGGAAGTCGTTTACCATTATCCATGGTGATAGAGTCCGTAACGAGCGTATAAGAGAATGGTTTGGAAAATTTAGCGTAAAGTTGATATATTGGTCGAAAGCCCAATAAGTTGTTTTCTTGTGTCCACAGATTTCCGTATCGCTTATTACTTCTATTTCCATCTCGGAGTTAGTCTGTCGTTGTAGGCTGTAATCCAGGTCGATGATAAATCCGGATTCGGTGTTTTCGGGAAAAAAGTATAGCGATGGATTGCTCCTCGTTTGGTGGATGAAATTTCAGCTTTCACCTGATAAGTATCGAGAAAGACAGAATAATATCCTGGTTCTGCAATCTCATTCTTGTGCGAGAAAGAGGAAGCGTATGCCAGTCGCTGGCTTTGGGGATCGGTTGTTCGATATTGTTGTTTACCTACGGTTGGCATGAGCAAGACATCTCCATAGTCGCAACAACCTGTACCGCTGACGTGTGTGTGTGAGAAGCCATTGATGGTAGAGTCGGCATAATAATAACCGGAACAAGCATCCCAACCATCGATCCGGGTGTCCGGACTGGGCTGAATCATCCCGTGGGGAACTACCGCTCCGGGGAAGGTATGACCATGTCCACCGGTACCGATGAAAGGGTTGACGTAAGCACTATAGTCTTTTTACATTAGTGGGGGCTGTACAGGAGCTAAGTGTGAATAAACCTCCTAAACATCCTACTATTAGGAATGTTTTTAATTTCATGGTATTAATAGCTTTTAAGTTTTTAGCCGGTTCATCTTTTACTTCTTATTTGGGAGAAATGAAGATATTGTTTCCGACAATTTTATAATCAATAGGTATAGAGTTTTTTGCAATGATTTTTAACACTGACTCGATATTCGATTTCCTTTTCAGTACACCGGAGTAAGTTTTTACCCGTCTGAATGTCAGGAGATAGAATGATTTTCACATCATAAAACGCTCCAGCGCTTTGGTGATGGTGAAGATATCTGCTTTTTGTTTTTGAATGGAATCAGATTATCGTGCCAAACAGCATCCAACTTGGCATCCACTTGTTTCACGGTCAATCGTCCATTATTTTTGTTCAGTTCCGCACGTTGCCCCGGAGTGAGGATAATCTGCCCCTCTTCCTTATTGCCTTTTACTTCAATCTCACCTTCAATAAGTGTCGCCTCCGCTATTCGGCAACGCTTATCGGATTTTAAATTGAACGTAGTTCCCAATACGCGTACGCGTATTGCATCACTTTGAACGGTGAATGGCTTATGGCGGTTTTTGGTGACCTCAAAATAAGCTTCTCCTTCCAGGTAGACATTGCGTTCCTTTTCGGAGAACTCACGTGGATATTTCAAGGTTGCTGCATTGTTCAGCCAAACCTTGCTACCATCCGGCAAGACTACCTCCTTAACAATGCCTTCGCTGGCTACTGCAACCATCATTTGTTGATTGTTTCCGTTTTGATAGAACCAATATCCGACTCCACCACCCATGACCAACATCACAGCAATCACTGCGGCATATTTCATCCAGCGATGCATGCTTAGTATTTTGCTCTGTTTACCTTTCTCTTCGTCCAGCTTTTTATAGAGATGTTTTTCCGCACGAAGTATCCGTTGTTCATCAGTGTACTGGTCGAATTTACCCAAATGATAGATTTCTTCCATACGAAAAGAGCTGGCGGGCATTTTCTTCCGATTCCTTCATCCAGGCATTAACCTCGATAAGCTCTTCTTCAGAACACTGTCCTGTCAGATATCTGTTTATTATTTCTTCACTCAGATTACTCATTTTTCTTTTCCTTCATATTAGTAATACAATTCAAAACGCAAAAAACACTTATTATAATCGCCATAAAAATAAGAAAAAAGAATCGCCCAAAGAGGATCGAGTCGGCCACGCAAGTATTTTAAAGCCTTATACATATGGGCTTCCACCGTGCGGAGTGAAACTCCGAGAATATCGGCTATTTCCTTGTTTTTCATATCATGTAGATAGCTAAGTTTGAAAACCTCTTTGCATTTGTCAGGGAGCTCATTAATTGCATCATGAATTTCCTTGCGGAGTTCCTTGTCTTCGATCCTCCGAATCACTTCGTTGTTGTCCGGTTGATAGAATTCTGCGCGTCTTTGGTTGATTTCTTCCATGGCAACACAATAACCGTCTTCCACACTGCGGTGTTTCAAGACATTAAGGGCACGGGTGTAAACGGCACGATAGAAAGGCCTGGATTTGGTCGCCTATCTCTATGTGGTCTTTCCGCTTCCATAATTCTACAAATACGTCCTGCACTACATCCTCTGCTTCTTCTTCTCCCACCAGACGGGTAGCATAGAAAATCAGGCTGGGATAGTACCGGCGAAATAGTGCTTTATAGGTTACATCAAAGTTTTCATTCATTCTCTCGATGGACTAAGTTCATGTTTCGTTTATGGGTTTTTATCTTCGAATATGACTCCAATTGCTTTAGGGGTGTTACTCATTTCGAATTCGACAGTCGCTCCACTCTCATGATTTTGCTCGTGAGTAAGATATGTTTTGTCATACGGTTTTCCATCTATTTTGATGGATTGGATATAGATATTTTTCTTTGTTTACTTTGGGGGCCAATACGGTGAAAGTCTTTCCATTTGCCAGATGTAATTGCATTTCCGGGAATAGGGGAGTACCTATCTCATATTTTCCACTGACGGGATTGACGGGGTAGAATCCCATCGCACTGAATACATACCATGCTGACATCTGTCCGCAATCTTCGTTGCCACAAAGACCGGCAGGTTCGTTCTTGTAGAGCTCGTTCATCACTTTGGCCACATATTCTTGTGTGCGATTTTCGTGTCCTATAGCATTGAACAGATAAATAACGTGATGGCTCGGTTCATTGCCATGCGCATATTGTCCTATCATGCCCGTGCTGAAGATAGGTAGTTCGTCATCTGCTGCCGGATGATAGGTGAACATACTGTCCAGTTTTTCGGCAAACCGGTTTTTACCTCCTACAAGGTCGATCAGTCCGTTTATATCATGCTGTACAGACCAAAAGTATTGCCATCCGTTGCTTTCGCAAATGTGTGGTGTATAGTCATCGGCCTTGAAGTCCTTGATAAAAGATGCCTTTGTCGTCACGTGGCTGCATGAAAGAAGCGGGGTTATATACATTCTTGTAGTTTTGAGAACGTTTGTAAAAATTCGTCCGCAATGTTGCTTGTTTGCCCATCTTCTTCGACCATTTCGGCAATGCAATAGTCATCCGTCTATTCACTGTAAATAGTTGGAGCAATCATTGAGTGATAGAGAGCGGTATAGAAGTTTACTTTATCGTTCTCATTATCACTTTTATTTCAATCTTTCCGAGCTGGCGGTTCCAGTTTGCTTTTGTTTCCGTCAAGTATTTGTCGAAGTCATTTTCGGGGACTTCAGCTTGCAGGTTTTTGGCTGCTCCTTCCATGCTGACACCGGAAATGGCAGTGTTTACCAAATATCTGTTCATCCTTTTTGGGTATTGAAATCGAAGCGGGCGATAACAGCGGTACCGATACGTTTGTTGTCTTTGATGATGGCAGTTGTGTCCAGTTCCATTTTCTCAAAAGGCCTGGAGAATCGGGTGCGGAAATAGATGTGTTGATCGCGTGCCCAGCCGTCGGAGAAACGGTAACCTTGAATGGTGACGGAGTCTACGACTTCGATATGAGAATCGTTGGTAAAATCCCAGTTCATGGCTTTTCTTCAGATTTAAGAAGATAGTAGATTGGGCTTCCGGAAACGTATAACGTTGGATACCACAACGCTCGGTGGCAGTCAGTTCGACGTTGATGTTATAATCAGTCAGGCGTACTTGATAATAACCGGCATGAGCACTTTCATCCTTGTGGGAGAATTTAGAGTGGATGCCAAGCGGTGCTTCCGCTTCTTTGTAGGGAAGAGTGACAGGCATGAAAGAGATGTCATACAAATCTCCCGCTCCAGTGCCGGAAAGATGTGTGTGGCTGAAACCGGCAATCGTACTGTCCGGATAGAAATAACCGGAAATACGGTCCCATCCGGGAGTCCGTTGTCCGGGCTAAGTTGCACCATGCCGAAAGGAGCTTGGGCACCAGGATAAGTGTTTCCAGTGAAGTCTGTTCCGATAAATGGATTTACATAAGATGTGTAATCTATTTCGTGTTTTTCTTGCGTAGGGGTACAAGAAATGAGCATGCAGGTTAACAGCAGGCATAGATAAGCAGGTGTTCTCATCATTCTTTAGGTATTAGTGATTACTTATTTTATTTATTTGAAGGATAAGAAAAATAATTAATCTGGTCACAAAGGTAGAAAAAAACTGTGACAAGCCTAAATTATAGGCTTAATATTTTTTAAGAGAGACAAATAGACTTCTACATCCGGTCGATATTCCTCGGTGCCGGACAGTGCTTATCGGTGCCTCGATTAGTGTAATATTTAGGCGCGGATTTCGTAGATTACACGGTTTTAAGAATAAAAAATCCGTGTAATTCGCGTAATCTGCGCCTAATTTTAAATCTTTATGTAAAACGAGCCTATTATCTTTTTATTAGACTCCTTTTCATTTACTTTTAGATTCCTGCTAGCTCCAGTACTTTTTCAACAGCTGCCGGTAGTCCGTCAGTGTTTTTACCTCCTGCGGTTGCAAAGTGAGGCTGGCCACCGCCACCGCCTTGAATTAGTTTGGCAGCTTCTTTCACTAAATTGCCAGCTTTCAGACCACCCGCCAACCAGATTGTCGCTAAGCATGACTGTCAGCATCGGTTTTCCGTTATCTATATTTCCGGCAACGAAGAACAAGTTTTCTGTAATCTCACCACGAAGTTGGAAAGCGATATTCTTCACTACTTCTGCCGGTAGCGGAGCACAGAACTTAACCACTTTGATGCCGTGAATTTCTTGTATATTCTTCAACAGTCTTTCCTTCAGCGCTGCTTCTTTTTCTTTCATGAAGTCTTCCACCTGCTGCTTCTTCAATCCTGCATTTTCATCCAGATATTTGCGGATTGCAATACCCAAATCAGGAGCATTGTTGAAGAGAGCCTTCAAGTCGTTAAGTGTATCTTGTATTGTATCCAGCATTTCTTCCACGCGTGCTCCAGTATAAGCTTCAATACGGCGAACGCCGGCAGCAACAGAACTTTCGGAGATGATTTTTACCATACCGATATTTCCGGTTGCAGCTACGTGTGTACCACCGCAGAACTCGATAGAAGTGCCGAACTGGATCACACGAACTCTGTCGCCATACTTTTCACCAAAAAGAGCGATAGCCCCCAACTCCTTAGCTTCCTCGATAGAATATTGCGATATTCTTTCAATGGGATATTAGCGCGGATTCTTGCATTGACGATATGTTCAACTTTACGGATTTCTTCATCGGTCACTTTCTGGAAGTGAGAGAAGTCGAAACGCAATGAATCCGGTGTAACCAATGAACCTTTCTGTTCGATGTGTTCACCCAATAACTTCACGTAAAGCAGCATCCAGCAAGTGGGTCGCCGAGTGATTAGCTGCGCAGGCAGCACGTTTGTCAGTGTCTACACAAGCCATCATCGGAGCTTCCGGATGTTCGGGTAGCTTTTTGGTAATATGTATCGGAAGATTATTCTCTTTCTTTGTGTCGACCACTTCAATCGTTTCGAACTCGCTCACCAATACACCGGTATCACCGACCTGACCACCACTTTCTGCATAGAATGGAGTATAGTCGAGTACAATCTGATACAATGTCTGGTTCTTTTGTTTGATCTGACGGTAACGAAGGATAGAAGCCTCGTATTCAGTGTAATCGTAACCAACGAATTCAGTAGTCCCTTCTTTCAGTACAATCCAGTCACCTGTTTCGATGGCGGCGGCATTACGTGCACGCTGTTTCTGTTGCTGCATTTCTTCATTGAACTCTTCAATGTTGACAGTCATTCCGTTTTCACGGAGAATCAGCTCTGTCAAGTCGAGCGGGAAACCGAATGTATCATATAAAGTAAAGGCATCTTTACCGCTGATTTCAGTTTTTCCATTGGCTTTGGTATCTTCCATTGTCTTATCCAATAGACGGATACCAGTTTCCAAAGTGCGGAGGAATGATTCTTCTTCTTCCTTGATTACTTTTTCAATCAGTGTCTTTTGTGCAACCAGCTCAGGATAAGCTTCTCCCATATTATCAATCAATACAGGAAGCAACTTATACATAAATGCCTGTTTCTGTCCGAGGAAAGTATATCCGTAACGAACAGCACGGCGAAGGATACGGCGGATCACATAACCGGCTTTGGCATTAGAAGGCAACTGACCGTCTGTGATAGAGAAGGCAATAGTACGGATATGGTCGGCAATTACACGCATGGCGATGTCCTGCTGTTTGTCTTTTCCGTATTCTGTACCCGACATAGCTGCAATAGCTTTCAGCATTGGCTGGAATACGTCTGTATCGTAGTTGGATGTTTTTCCTTGTAAAGCCATACAAAGGCGTTCGAATCCCATACCGGTGTCAATAACCTTTGCAGGGAAGCGGCTCAAGGCTGCCATCTGCTTTGCGGTTGTATTGCATGAATACGAGGTTCCATATTTCAATCACTTGAGGATGATCGTGGTTCACTAGGTCGCGACCGGAGATTTTAGCGCGTTCTTCTGCCGGGCGAAGGTCGATGTGGATTTCCGAACAAGGTCCGCAAGGTCCTGTATCACCCATTTCCCAAAAGTTGTCATGTTTGTTGCCGTTGATGATGTGATCTTTCGGCAAGAACTGTTCCCAATAAGAAGCAGCTTCGTCGTCACGGCTCAATCCTTCTTCAGGACTTCCTTCAAATACGGTTGCGTACAGATGTTCCGGATTCAGTTTCAATACTTCTACCAGATATTCCCATGCCCAGCTGATCGCTTCTTTCTTGAAGTAATCACCGAACGACCAGTTACCAAGCATTTCAAACATGGTGTGGTGGTACGTATCGTGTCCTACTTCTTCCAGGTCATTATGCTTTCCGCTTACACGCAAACATTTTTGCGAGTCCGCGACTCTTTGGTATTTCGCCGGATGGTTACCCAAAATAATATCTTTAAACTGGTTCATACCCGCGTTCGTAAACATCAGGGGTAGGGTCATCTTTAATCACCATCGGAGCCGAGGGAACGATGTGGTGTCCTTTCGACTCAAAGAAATTCTTGAATGAATCTCTAATCTCTTTTGCAGTCAACATATAATGAAGAATTATGATTTATGAATTATGAATTATGGGCTGTGGGATATGAGAGAGGGGAAGAATCCCCAATAAATCATAAATCACAACTCATAAATTCGTAAAAACTGTGTGCAAAGATAGCTTGTTTTTACGACATAGCAAAAGTTTGTTTCAATATATTGTGCAAGGGGTTACAATACGGACATACCTTCTAAAATATCTCATTAATAACCAAATGTAATAACCGATTTTAATAACACTTGGTAATAACAAAGATGAGTGAACAGGTATTTTTAGATTTCAGTTTAAATTTCAATTTGCGGCAGACAAAGAAGAATATGCCAACCATTATTTACGCTCTGTTTACCTTTAGAGGGAGACAATACAAGGTCAATATTGGCGCCAAGGTTTATCCAACGCAATGGAATAAGCGGAAGCAGATAGCCACTATCAGCAACGGGCAAACAAGGCTGGATAATCACAATAATGAGATAGTCAATAAAAAAATAAGGTCGCTTCTTGCTATCTTTGAAGAGAAGAAGAATTATCTTTGTGAGAACTTGGAAAGGATAGATTTTCTTTTTTGAGGAAATGAGACAAGCTATTAATCCTAAATTGAAATGTCGTAATTATATGGAGAAAGAAATGCATTTATCAGCAACTCTGGTATTTAGAAAAATGGTGGATAAGTATGTGAAGGAAGATAGTAGTAAGAAAATATATCTAGGTTATATTAGTGCTTTTGAAGCTTTCTTGAAAGTTAAAAGTATTCCTAATCGCTTATCCGCTATTAATGGAGATACTTTAACTGATTATCAACAATATTTATTAGATTTGAATCCTCGTCGTATAGCAACGCATCTAAACAAGATAAAAGGAATCAGAACATTAATCAATCATGCTAATAGAGACAAAGAGATAAAAGCTAACATAAATATAAATTCTTTTGTTGCTATCAGAGATGAACGTTCTAAAGAACAGAAGAAAAGTAAACAAGTTCCATTGACAGAAAAGCAATTACTCGCTATATATAACTATACAAACTTAAAACCTAGGGAAGTAGAAGCCAGAGATTTATTTATTTGTCAATGTTTGTTGGGACAGCGTATTTCAGATTTACCTAAAATATTTAAAAAGGAGAATATGCTATAACTCTGTTGGACGATGAAAATGAAGTGATTTCATTTACTGTTCAGAAGACTAGAGAAGAAGCTACATTGTATCTCTTTCCTGTAGTGAAAGAAATATTAGAGAGGTATAAGCAAACAGGTTTCAAAAACATATAGATTTACTTATAGAAGATGAGAAGATAGTTAGGAGAAATGAGGCTAAACTAAATAGAACTATAAAACAGGTCTGTAAAAAAGTTGGATTAGATAGCGATGTTATTTATGTTGAACAGATTGGCGAAGATGTAGTTGAAAAGAAAAAGAAACTATTTGAAATGATTCATACTCATATTGCAAGACATACTTTTTATCACTTTGATGTGTCGTTTGGGTGTATCAAAAGAAGATGTTATAATAGCAACTGCGCATACAGATACCACAATGATAGACGATGTTTATTTGCACGAAACTGTAAATGACAAAGGGACAAGGCTCATTAATTCTTTAAAGAAAATCAAAGGTAGTACATTATTCAAGATTGAAGAGGCAAACAACATGGTAGATACTACTATGAATGAAGAAGAAACGGTTAAGAAACCAATTTCAACTGCAAGCGTAACTGATAATATCACCTTCGATACTCTGTTAGACACTCAATTTTTTGCGTCTAAAATCAATCAAGGCTGTTGAACTACAATCACAGGTAGGTCATTTGAAAAATGGGAAACTGTGTAGCTATGACAATGAAATCACGTCCCTTGTAAGCGAGATAGAAAAATTCTCCCAATCTTCCACTCCTGATTCTGATGTGGCAAAACAATATGTGAAACAGTTATCTGTTGGAAAGCAATCAGACTTACATGACTGTTTTAGAGAAATGATTATCAAGTGCGTTAAGATTGGTATCAGTAAGGATGCAATTATGCAGTTTATCAATAAGGCTTTGGAAATAGGCTTGTTGGATAATGAAAGATTCACTCATATAAAAGAAATCACTACAGCCTTATTGGATAAAAGGAATCAGGGCTGACAAGTTTTCGAGGAAATCAAGGCTTCTGGTAAGCCTGAACATCATATTCTCCCCGAACAGTTACGACTATGGGGAGAATTTTTGCTTTATCGCATCCTCTACTCGAATATTCCACAATTTCGACTTGTTGTTTGGTGATGCGGTCGGGACTTTATACCTTTGCAATGTGATTGAAAGTCAGAAATGACCGAGTTCCTCGTCACCCAGATTCACCACTACAAACCTAAATCCACTTCAAATGAAAGAACTGACCTACGCAGACATTCGTAAAATGGCACTGGAGCACGGTATTAAGGACACAAGGCTTCACATCGGGCTTTGGGCTACTGACCGATACATCAAAAAGCGCAAAATGGTTCAAGGCAAGACCTACACAATCTACCTACCGCATCATAAACAGGAACAGGAATGATTTTTTAGTTCTAACCCCTGTTGCCAAGCTAACATAATAAGAGGGTATTTTCTTCATAAAACTTTTAAACTAAAGTTTTAAAAAGACGCTTCCGCCATAAACTATATAATACAAGACATAACATTTAGATTGCTTGACTATGCTAAGTCAGCGGTAAAGTAATAGGCGTAGTAATACGCTTATTATTTTATTCTTATGGACGAGTTTTTCTTCAAAGCGTCCCTATATAGGAAGAAAAAAAAATAACCCTACTTAAACTTAATCTAAAAGTCAGATATTTCAAATACACAGATTACAATTTTATAAATCTAAGTTAATCTAAACACAATGAAACAAGAAATCATTAATGGTGTCAATGCCCGATATTTGGGCGAATTAGAAAGATTTAAAGATGGTATTCCTTTTTGGCATCGTAAACAAGACAAAGACAGATGTAGGTGGCACTTATGTGGCTGCAAATTGCAGTAGCAACTATATTATCGTATGTCCGTTCAAGGACTTGGTGGATAGCATAGCAGCAGATAAGAATAACAGGTATGAAATATTCAAATGTTATGGTGGTGTAAGAGAATACCAGTTCAGGAAATCTATCAAAAACAATACCACATATAAGATAGCCGTGACCTATGACAGTCTGCCCAAATTAATTGGATGGTTGAGCAGTACAGAAGGGTGGAAAGTCTTGGTAGATGAATACCATTTAATTTTGGAAGACATGGATTTCAGATATGATGCAATTAATGGCTTGATGGAAGAAATACAGAAGTTCAGGCATTATTCTTTTCTGTCTGCCACTCCAATTGACCTTGACTTTGAGATAGATTTCCTGAAACAGCTTCCACATTACAAAGTCCAATGGAATGGAGTGACGAAAATAACTCCTATCAGATACAAGGTCACGCAATTAACCAAAGGACTGGCTAGATTCATACAGATATTTTTGGATGAAGGCATATCACTCCCAGACATAAACGGCAATGTCAGCAAAGTGGAAGAACTATATATTTTCATCAATTCTGTAACCAGTATCAAGCAGATAGCAGATACGTTGAAGCTGAATCCAGATGATGTGAAGATATGCTGTGCTGACAGGATTAGAAATAACAAACTGTTGGGCGAATACCAGATTGAATCAGTCAGTAGTCCCAATAAGAAGATTAATTTCTTTACAAAGAAATGCTTTCAGGGATGCAACCTTTTTCACCAATAACGGGCTGATAATAGTAGCCAGTGACGCATACAGAACACAGACTTTGGTGGATATAAGTACTACTATGGAACAGATAGCAGGCAGAATCAGAATCAATGATGAATACCAGAACATCTTTAGGAATGTGATAGTCCATCTGTTCTCCACCAATAAGAATGTTATGAGCGATGAAGAGTTTGAAATGATGATGCAGGATAAGGAGAAGGAAGCTGACAAGTTGTTAAGCGGATGGAGTAAGTTGGATAAGGAAGAGAGACAGACCTATATTAAGAGGATGAACCTAGACACTGAACTAGTCTCCATCATTAATGGCAAGATGGTGTATAACAATCTGAAAAAAGCAATCCTTCATTTATAAGCAGGAACTAAGGAAGACATACAAGGATGGAATCAGCATCAGGGACAGTTTTATGCAATCAGAGAAATTTGAGCTTACCAACCAGAATGAATGGGAGGATTTCAATATAAAACTGGCAAAAGGCTATGACTGTCAGTTATGAGAGCAATTACTAAAAAAGATTATCTGGATTCCCCCTTCTGAATCTTATGAACAGGAATATCCAGAATTTCCACTAATCAAAAGGTATTTGAAGGAATCTGAAATGAATACTCTTAGATGGAACAGGGAGAAGATGCTAAAAAGCTGTAGAGGACAAGAAAACAAGTTGATAAAGTTTTTCTTGGCTATATATCAGCCTGGCTTTATCAGCAATAAGGATTTGAAAAGCAAATTGAAGGATGAGTTTGGCAGATTGGGAATCAAGTTGTCTCCCAAAAGCTACCCTGATAGAGAATTGTACTCTTTACAATGTGGAGAAAGCAAGCAGGAAGATAGATGGAAAAACTGTTAGTGGGTATGAAACTTGGCAAGATGGTATTTACCTTTGAATAAGAATCTACCAATATGACAGAACAGGACAAGAATAAAGCTCCAGACCATTAATAAGGTTTGGGGGCTTTTTTTAATAAGAAAAACTAATTTTAATACTTGAGAGGATATTAAATCAGGAAGGCGGTCTGGAAAATAGTAATATTACATCAAATAGAGTTACAATACATTGATTTATAATAACCTTGTTCTTTATTCTGTATAAATTCTATTTATTGTTTTTGTTTTATCTTTTTTATATATTTGTTCATCGTATTGAATTAAAGAATAATTATGGATAAGCCTCTATTTTCAGAATACTGTCATGCATTAGAATATAAACATTTATTTAAGAATCATGATGATATGAATTTTTATTCAGCAAAGGAAGGTGATGATAACTATATAATGGTAGATGATTATGACCATGAGATTTATGAAGTATGGTCTGAAACATCAATTATATTTTTAGAGAATGACAGATTACTTTGTAGACGTGATGAAAAATATGGTGTAGTAAATGCAGAAGGTTGGACTATTATACCTTTTGTTTATGATAGATTTGAAAATAGAGAAGAGACTGAAAAAAATAGATATAGTGTTTTATTAGACAATAGATGGGGAGTGATAGACTCATCAGGAAGGGAGCTCTTTCGAATAAAATATAGTAATCCTTATCCAATATTAAAGTTTCCAAAAACAGTTTCGAATGTCGAATGATGATATGCAGAGGGACTATACTTGTTGAGGATGCAGATACTCACCGTCAAGGATTAGTTAATTTTAATGGTCAAGAAGTCATTCCTACAATATATTCTAAAATAGAACGAAGTGGAAATTGGGACTATGTTTTTGTTAATTGGGGAGCTATAGAAGAGCCTGAACCTTATAGCAACATGGAATGGTGTGTGGGGATGTTATAATTGGCAGGGAAAGGAAATAATTCCGTACAGTATCATGCTATTCATTATATTAATGGTTACTTTATTGCAGGAGATGATGAATATAAGCACCTAGGTAATGATTGGGAAGATAAATATTATGGGATATATGATTTGTATGATTTGCAAGGTACTATGATTATAGGCGGGTTTAATAATTGTCAAATTGGAACTGATTATTTTATTCTTAATTTTGGAATAGTTGTTGAATCTTATTGGAAAAACAACTTATTGGGGAAATACTGAAATTGAATATGGTGACGAATTAGTAAAAAATTGAATTGAATTGTGATAAAATGTGTTCTATTGTTGTCAATAAGGAACTTGTCTCATATATCCCTAGACATTTAGTAAAGAAACTCGTGAAGAAATTGAAAATGAGTATGATTTTTTTATGTAATAATTTACCTCAAGGAGAAGGTTTGCTTATAGATGAATGTCCTAGGTTGCAGTTTGGGAAAAAATATAGTGAAAATGATTGGATAATAAAAAGAATTAGTGTTTATTCAGCTTCTTCTATAAATGACACCATTGTAATATATAAGTTCAAGTAAGGAAATTACAATGTATGATGGTTCAACAGTGAAACTGAAAGGAATTATTTTTTGTAATAAGCTAAAAGTCATTGCTCCAACATATATAGATGTGAAATCAATAAAAAATAGTGAGTTGCTTTTCATTTTAAATAAAAATGGTTTAGTTGGTATAAGGAATATTTCAAAAGAATTGCTAAAACCACAATTTAACTTAATTACTAATCCACATAATAATATAGCTATAGGATTTAAAATAACATATATAAAAGAAGAGGAAATATATCAATGCCAATGTTCTTTATTAAAGTTCAACGAAGATTCTATCCATCAAGAGGATATTGTGAAAATGACAGGTTCACAGCTATATGAGTTGCTATATTGTGAGTTTTCAAATTGGAGAGCTTTTGAGTTAAGTGAAGAACATTTAGCATTGATAACAGTATTGGAGAGGTATACCTCATAAACAATGGCACTTTTTGGTATTCAGATTGTCAGGATTTTAGATGGCTTTATGAGGATGAACATTATGAAGAAATAAAAGAAAGTATGTCCAATGATTCGACGGACTCGTATAATTGGGAATATTATAATGATGGTTTGGATATGGACCAACAAGATGAACGTTTTTGGAATTTTTGATTAATATATCTGCACACTAAAATGAAATATGAAGACCTATTAGAAAAAGACGAATGGGAAGTTAAACGCTATGAGATATTGGCTAGAGATAATTACACCTGTCAGGATTGTGGATGCAGAGGTATTAACAATGATATATTTTTCCCTATTTCTAGTATAAGTGATTTAGATATACTTTTACCTGACTGTCTGTTTGATGGTGAGGATTTGCGTTCTTTTTTGTAACCATATAAAATGGAACGGTCAACTCATGTGCCCCAATTCTTTAACAGCTAGAGCTTTAAAAGAACATTTTATTTTACCAAATGATAGCAATAAAGGAAGGTATTTGGAATGCTCCAGTTTGAATTTGCAGCAGATTCTCTACTTCCCAAATTGAATTTTCAACGAAATGATAAAATTTGTGTTTCTGCAATGCAAAGAAAGAAAAGCAATTTATGGAAATGGATATTTAGCAAAGCTTTCATGTTTAAAGAAGATATAGGACAGACAAATTATGCTGCAATAAGCTATTCTTCTGGTGAAAATAGAGAGAAGCTGGAATTAAAGATTCTTTTTTAAAAACAAATATTATTATTTTTATTTTGCTCATTTCCCATCTCTTAATGAATCAATGTTATTTTATTTTACTCCATTAAATACCCACCATAATTATATATTTTGGTAGAAAACCTTGGGAATATGATAATAATGCTTTAGTAACCTTATGTTCACGTTGCCATCAAAAAAGACATCAACAAACAAAGATTCCATTATATACATCAGACAGACAACTGATTTGTTCCGCCTTACCTGTATGTGACCGTTGTGATGGAACTGGTTATTTACCTCAATATCGTTATTTTATGGGTGGGATATGTTTTAAATGTCATGGTGAGGGTATGTGCGAATATTAGATACGCCCTATTAATGTCTGAAATTGTTATCTAATATCTTATAAACCTACCTATTTTTATCATAGACTTTTATTGGATATAAATATATTTCCCAGGGATAATTGATATTTTCTTGAAAGTTAGGATTTAGTAAATAATATTCATAAGTTTTTAAAAGGTAGCCATTCTCGTGATAAGAGGCATAATTTAGTACGATACATATTCCCTTCTTTTATTTAATTTCACTCTTCTTTCAAATTTCCAGTTGGATTTCTTCCTGAAATAGCAATATATTAGAGCAGAACCATTTGTATCATCTCCTTTTAAGTTAATATCTATAACCCAATCATATGGAATAATACCAACTTTAATAGCTTTCATTTTGTTATTTTCTGTTAGTTTCTCATTTGAACATCTAATGTATTTTCCTTCTGTATCTTGTACCACATTAATTGTTTCTGTTATAATCTCTATTCCATTAAAAAAATGCATCCTTTATTTCTCCTTTTTATATGTGAATATCTTCCAAACTTATTATCATTGTTAGGATAATATTTCTCATAAACATCTGCATCTACCAAATAAACTCTACTACAGCGTTTTTTACTATATATTTCAGACTTCAATCTGGATA
>VOFK01002910.1_pt1 | contig 25625 bp, 46 predicted proteins | sample 5384121 | NCBI WGS metagenome assembly VOFK01 (sample SAMN12384730, study PRJNA508395) | human gut metagenome | isolation source: healthy gut J | host: Homo sapiens | reverse complement strand
ATGCATAGCCATCTCCAAGCTCTTCAAGATCTGTACCATCCATGAAAGGATGTTTCTTTTTTTTCAGTTCCTTTTCTGTCATCGGTAAGAGGTAACTCTCCTATGGAATATTGCTTTCCGTCTTTTGTTGTTGCAACTACATGATAAAAACACCCTTTTTTCTCTCCAGTCATTGACGGGACAAATACTAACCGTATAAGGTGTAATTTCAACAGGGATTGTTTTTTTTGTTTTCTTAACATCCGCTTTTAACATCTTCTCCTTCATTGGAACAACTTTTCCCTTAACCAAAACATTTTTTTAATGGCGTATTTGAATTATCCGGTGATTGAAATCCCTTATATACTTTCGGATTTTTCCACGCAGTATCATCGGAATAAAAGCCGCATACATTGATCTGAATACCATCACCTGTATCTATTACATCCACCTTACTGGTAGTATCTAACCCACCTAACCAATAATTTGTTCCTTCCAAAGATTTTACGTTCGGAAGGAACACCTTTGCACGCATAACCTTCGTATTTGAAGCAACCTGAATTGATGATATGATTATCTTTTGTTCTTTTTCTGCCATCATCGTCTCTACTGTTTGATTTTGCATCAGAATTTTTTCCACACGCACACAGACAATATAGCATTGTAAAAAAATTAATAAGTACAAACTGATTCTCTTCATTCATAATCCTCCAAATACATCCTGTATTTTTACCATCCTACTTTCGCATATATAACACTGTCCTTTATGTGCAGTTAAACCAACAAAAAACTCCAATGTCTTCCCTTATATTTTTTCAGCAGGTGTAACTGGTATTATTTGTGTTACGTCAAAATTTCCTCCATTAACTCGCAATTGTACTTCATTTCCTCCTGTTTTATACTCAAAATTTCTTGCTTTTTACAGTTATAGCACATGCAGTTACTATAATAGGTGTACCAGAAACAACTGCTCCCATATTTAATTTACCTCCTTCATAATCAATGGAAAGATAGGCCGTATTTTCAGTTGAATGCACATTCCCATTTTAAAAAAAGCTGATTGAGGGTACTTTCCCATAATAACTTCCTCCTTTTTTATTACTTCAAAATTTCATTGTTACAATTCCAGAAATTTTAACCTTATCTTTATTTGTATTTTCTATAAACATACCCTGTATAAATTCTTCATCCAATGTTTCAAATAACTGCTTCCCCCTCTATTTTCCTCAATATATTAGTTTGTATCATTTAAAAAGAATTTTATTCTTATTTTCTTTTTTCTTTAAAAACACTAAGAATTAAAAAATACCTCCTATCAATACAATTCCAATGCCAGCCACATATTTCATCGAACTTCTGCTCTGTACTCCAACTCCTGTACTTACCTCAGAATCTTCAATATAAGTATCTGAAATCTCCGCTACAGAATCAAATGAATAGACACCGCTTTCCACATTTTGAGTTTCCGGAATTTTCTCCATAACCGGATACTGATACCCTAAGGAAATCCAGATACGTGCTGTTTCATCATCCATCCCAAGTGCAACCGGCTGTCTCATTCCCGGTTGACTTCCCACCAGTACTACCCTCGTACAGTCCGATAATGCCTCCCGTTTTTCCAGAAGTATATCATAGTAAGGTTTCCACTGTATGTTCTGCTATCTCTGTAATCATCCATTTTCCGGCATGATTTTTTACTTCTTCCTGTTCTGCTTTTGTCAATACAGACTTTGCTTCTTCACGCAATGGAAGTCCTTTTTTGGCTACGGTAAACATTCCATATGTCTTTTCCATTTTAAAAGGAATGACCCATACATAATTTGCACTTTCCAGAGCACTTGTGAGTTTTTTCGTATCTGCCGTCTGCAATTTTATAAGATTACAATCCACATATACTTTTAATGCCTTGTCATAATCGTTGGTTGCATCCGGCTCTTCTTTTTTTCATTTCATCCTGTAAATTACTGATTTCTGTCCAATCGTTGCTCGTTATTAACTGATCTGATCTGAAACCAGTATTTCCGCGGCATAGACAGCAGAACCTGCTATCGTAAAAATTGTAATCATCATAAGCATTATTTTTTAAAAATATTTTTCATAGCCATCCCCCCCTAATCCAATGTCCATGTCTTTGTATATCTTCCTGATCCCGACTGTATTGTCGTTCCCGCAACTAATGAACTATAAGAATATCGTTCAATGCCTGCATTTGCTGCTGGATCAACCAACGTCACTTTTCCATCTGCTGAATAACCACTAAGTACTAATGCATGTGCTCCTCCTGAATTCCACACCATCTTTATTCCCATTAGTTTCGATGTTGAAATATATTTTTGTATCTTTTCATACGATAAACTGTTCCTTGTGGTTACATTATATTTATTGTCTATAGCAAAAGCAATTGCCTGTCTTACTTGAGCATCTGATGCACCTTGATTATATTCTGCCCCCAACACATTTATTACTATTTGTCGCTGTGTTAATAAACCATAATAATGTGTCTCCTATCATTTGCGATACAGCTGCCCAGCACCAATTCGTTTCCTGTTGTTCCCTTCGTGTCACAGAAATAGAACATTGTGCTGGATATGCCAATACAGATTCAACTTCTGCACAGAATAAAATATTAATAATAACACACATCACTAAAATTTTTTTCATTCTATTTTTTCTCATACATGCCCCCATAAATATTTTTTAAACCATTTTCCTTGTTCTTCAATCCTTTTCCAGCAATTATCCCGACTGCATTTGGATCCTATGTCAAGATTTAGCACAAGTTAAAATGAGAAATTTCTCCCCATTTTAACCTGCCAGAAGCTCAGCCTCAGTGTTCGTTCTTTCATACACTCGTTCGAATTCGTTTGGCGACATATAGTTGCAATGGCTATGAACTCGTTTCGTATTGTAGAAAGCTTCCAGATATTCAAAAATCAACTGGTATGCCTGCTTATAGTCGCGAATTTTAAAGCGATTGAGCCATTCACGTTTGATAACAGAATGAAAGGATTCAATGCATGCATTATCCCACGGAAAAGCTTTCTTCGAATAACTGCGCTGCATATTTTCGGTTGCTTTTTTATATTCCTTTGCAACATATTGGCTGCCACGATCCGAATGGATAATTAATGGTTGATCGATATTTCGGCGAGCTTTGGCTTTGTTTATAGTATCAATCACGCAAGATACTTCCAGTGTTTCTGAAAGCGTCCAGGCTATGATTTTTCTGGAAAATAAATCCATAACACTGGTCAGATAGACAAATCCATCTATTGTCCAGATGTAGGTAATATCCGAACACCAGACTGCATTCGGACGATCAGGATTAAACTGCTCATCGAGGATATTTTGTAATTCAGTGCTGAAATCGGAATCTTTTGTGGTGATCGTCCATGGTTTGCTCCACTGAGCACGGATTCCCATTTGGCGCATATATGTACCAACGGTTCTTTCCGAAATGACTTCACCAGTTTTTCGAAGTTCTACAGTGATTTTCGGAGCACCGTAGTTCTGCTTGGAATCATCATAAATATCCTGTATTTTTGCTTTTACAGCTTTACGACGTTTTTCTGTATCAGAAGGTACGTGGTGGAGCCATGCAAGATATCCTGAGCGAGAGACACCTAAAAATTTCAACATTCCGGAGACGGAAACCCGGCGTCCAGCCTTTTTGGCAGCTTCCGTCTTCTCAGACACTTCGAGATAAATGGCTTCCGTCATTTTCCCAGAATGTTGATTGCTTTTTTTAACACATCAAGTGCATCTTGGGCATCACGTAATTCACGTCTGAGACGGGTAATTTCCTTCTGTTCGTCAGATGCGTAATTATCAGAACCACGAACAGGAATATCACCTGATTCCCGGAAGTCTTTTAGCCACTTTGTTAATGTACTGTATCCGATGCCAAGATTTTCTGCACATCCACGTACTCCGAGATCTTTGTGATCCTGATAGTACTGGACTGCATCAAGTTTAAATTGTTTGTCATGTTGCTTTGCCATATGAGATCCTCCTTCAGCATGTCTCTATTGTATCATGCTTATGTGTATTTGGAATTTCTTATTTTGGCTTGTACTATTTATATTCTAGCACCAATTTAAACACATTGCAACCATAATTGTTTTTGCATGTAAGCATTTTTTTCAAAATATATCAGGCATAAAACACTACAACTTTCAATAATAGTAATTTTTTTTTGTTATCAGTTGAAAATGTATAAATTCTATTTTATTCAAGGGTCTATTTTCATTTTCCACTGGAGCAATACAGATAATTACTGTGGTAACAACACAAAGTAAATCCCTCATTATCTTATCTCCTATCGAGACTTCAAAACAAACCCACAAGCATAAAATTTTTGCTTGTATAAGTAAGAATCATACATTTATTTCGTGTTTTTGCATGATATCCACCAGCATATATTCGCAATATGGAATAATTAATTTCAAATAAAATTCCAATTACAATATTTCCCATATATGTTGAAACAATCAGCACAAATAAAAATATTAAAATATTACTTTTCAAACGTTCTAATCCAGTCTCAAGAATCTTACCATTATTATCATTCATTAGATTCATTTGACGTAATTGTTTAAATAGCTTATTTTTCATTATATTTTTTTTAAAATATCCACAACTGTTTATCTATTTTCCCTTGATAATATGGTCAAAGCATGTAGTATTTTACCGTTATTTTTGCCTCCTCCATTAATATCCAATAAATAAACCTCATCAAAATTTTTTTTCATACCTCTCACCTCCTTTGTGTATACTATACTTCATTTTTCCCATTATTCTTTCTGCATGTTAAAATTGGTTTGATTTTCGTCAAAATCTGCATTAAAAATCCCATAGCATACACCATGGGATTTTTTCAAAGATATAACACAATCTGAACCTCAAATATATTTTCATCGATATTTATAGATTTCCATCCCCCGTATTTGTCTACAACATCTGAAATATTCTGCATACCGATTCCATGCAATGCCTGTTGTTTCTTCCTTGTCAGTAAACGTTCTCCTGTTTATTGACTTTTCCATCAAACGTATTTTTCACCTGTATACCAGAATTCCCCTGTCGTATTGTATCCGAATCTCCAAAAAACGATCTTTTATCTGCTCCATTGCCTCAATTGCATTGTCCAACAGATTTCCAAACAAAACATTCCAGTCATATCCATCCACTGGCAACTGGCACGGAATCACAATCTGCGACTGAATCTGACAGGACATTGCCTCCGCTTTTTTTGCCAGTTTATGATTCAAAAATCATATCCAATTCCAGATTCCCCCGTATTCACATACTTATGCTCCGTCTGCAAATGCTCACTCATTTTATTTACATATTCCTGTGCCTTATCATACCTTCCTTCATTAAGATATGTCTGCAGAAGATACATATGGTTTTTTTCATGTCATGCCGCAAAGAATCCAGCTTTTTCTGATTCTGCTGCATGATATGCATCTGCTCCTGATAGGCCATCATATGTTCCTTTTAAAAGCCGTTGCTGCATTTTATCCTGATAAGCTTCTCCCAAACGGTCATACAAATAGAACATTCCAAGATCTACAACGATCATAATAGCCAGTGATAATACTGTTTTTGGCGAATTTTCGCCGGATACACTCTCAAAGAGCATATATCCAGACAATATTTCCGGCTAATACAAGAATCATAAAGTAATAGTTCTGTGTTTCCATAACCCTTCGCCGACATATCACCTGTCTTATTCCCATTGCTATGAGCAGATTGACCATTGCCCCTGTGATGGTTCCCATTGCCCGCCCTTCGGAAAACAAAGAAAAAATCTCCCAGATAATAATACATGATAAATTCTATGGTAAGCCCCAGCAATACTGTAAAAAACAACCTGCCATTATTTTCTGTAGTATACTTCCTTCATACAATATACCTTCTGCCAGAGAAAGCAATACCATACTCACCGTAGTTCCCATGGCATTTCGAAAACCAAATGCAACAACTGTATTAATAAGCCATACGATCACATAAACAATATTTGCCATCCGTGGCAGTTTTCTTTTCTTTCCAGAAAACATCCGTCACTTTAAAACTTACATACACACTTAATATGTTACATACCGCTTCAAATATTCTTTCTATGTTATTCACCCGCCACACCTCATCTTTTTCCACAATTGCATGATCAAGGTTATTTTTCATAGACCGACTGACCGGAATGTCATCCCCATTGATCATGTGTACCCTGTCTTTCTGAAAAGATTCTGCATACCGCAGATTAATGACATAAGATTTATGTACCACACAGAATAAATGCGGATTCAACGCAGGAATAACCTCCGAAAGTTTTCCATAAACACATAATGTATCATTTGCTGTTACCACTTGAATTTTTCTGGCAAGGCTCTGCAAATAAAAAAACAGAATGTTCTTCTATCCGTATCGAATTTCTTCCTTTCCCAATTTCTATAATATGTGGCTGAAACTGATACAGCCTTTCATATTCATCTAATATATAATCTACTCGTTCCTGTTGTATGGGTTTCACGAGGAAATTCATTGGACGCAGATCAAAAAACTGCATGGCATACATTTCTTTTTTGCCGATACAAAAACAATCTGCATGGATTCATATTGGATCTGGGATCGAATCCAGTTTCCAACGATAATCCCCGAGCTGTCCCCTAATTCAATATCCAAAAATAACAAATCATACCTTTCGCTTTGCTGCAGTTTTTGAATAAATTCTGCTCCACTTGTATAACCGTCAACATCCACTTTTATTCTTTTCATTTCTGCAAACCGAAAAATACTTTGTTCCAATTTATAAATAAATTGTATATCATCATCACATATTGCTACTTTTATCATTGTATATCCTGTAATTTATTTTCCTCTCTATTTCAGGATTTCCTGCAGCCGCGCATCTGTATGCAGGAGTTCCTTCGCACGATCCCTATATTGCTGCTCATGCAGATACGTATAGCGGAACGGTTTGATCGACGGTGCCAGATCAACTGCTTTCTCAAAATCCTCCCTCCGAAGATCCAGTGTTTTTACATAATCCCAGAACCCCGTCTGCGTAAAAATCGTGTCTACCCTCCGGTAACGATGATCCTGCACAACACTCATCAGATAGGTTGCAATGCCAACCAACTGAATCCCATGAAGCTGCGGATGCTCAAGCATCTTGTCCAGCGCATGGGAAATCAGATGTTCGCTGCCGCTTGTTGGTGCACTGCTGCCCGTAATCTCATTTGCAATTCCGTTCATCGCAAGAGAATCCAGAAGTTCCTTTAAAAACAGATCATCCTGTATCGAAGTAAACGGTGTGCGCACAAAACTGTTGACTGCTTTCTTTGCAATCATGACAGCAAAATCGTTGACTTTTCCGTACCCATGTTCTTCCTCAAAAATCCAGTCATACAGTGCCGTAATTTTTTGATACCATATCGCCGATTCCGGAATATAAAAATTTCTCCGGTGCACTGCGGATAATCCTTGTATCCACCACAATCCCATATGCAAGTTTTGCCGGAACGGACTTGCGGCGTCCTTCTACCAGAAGGGAAGCACTGGCACTTGAAAAGCCATCGCTCGATACCGATGTCGGGATGCTGATAAACGGCAGATTTCGCAGAAATCCACAATATTTCGCACCATCAATCACTTTTCCGCCACCGATGCCGATGACTGCCTGCGTCTTCGCCGGCATGGAAAATGCAAGACTGGTCAGATCTTCCAACCGCACGGTATCAAGTTCCTGATATTCTAAAATATCAATGTCCTCCTGCTGCAATGCTTCCATAACGGTAGAACCAAACATTTCTACAAGACCGTTTCCAAACAATACAACTACTTTCTGTAACTGTAACTCTTTTAAGTAAATCCCCAGATTGTCCAATGCACCCGCACCGATCTTTAAAAAGTGCCGGAATGGAAATGTGTTTTTCCTGCCATAATAAATGTTCTCCTTCTCATTCTCTTTTCTATTGATTTTAGTATAAACAAAGGTTCCTGAAATTACAATCAATTCCCCCGAAAAAACGCACACGCTTCTCTTTACAATTATGGGTAAGAAAAAAGACGATTTCCTGCGAAACCGTCTTTTTCTTATTAAAATTTTGACGAAACTCCTGTACATTTACTTTGTCACTTTTGATCGTCATCTTTACAGTCTTTGTCTTTCCGTTCTTTAAAGTGACTTTTTACTTTCACAACTGCTTTGCCGGCTTTCTTTGCGACAATTGTACCATTTTTATTCACTGTTACAACCGACTTTTTTGGAAGATGTATAAGTGATCTTCTTTACATTTTCCATGTTCAGGTTCTTGTCAAAAGTAACTTTTTGCCTTCTTTCCGTTTGCAACAGTTTTTTTGGTATCCTTTAATGCAACACTCTTTAAGATTTTACTGCTCAGGGCTTTTTGCATCCTTCTCATTCAGCAGTACATAATCACCGGCATCTTTGGTATCCGCTGTCACAGTTCCGTCTTTGGAAACCTTATAAGTTCTGCTGCTGATCAGGACTTTTTTTCTCCTGTCTTTTTATCAACTTTTACAAGTGTCAGCTTTTTGCCTGCCTGCAGATCCTTCGCATTGACAGATACGCTGTTCATCACTTTGCCGGAAGCGTTCTTTGTTGTCTGGGTAATCGTGATGTTCTCTGGTTCCTGCCTCTTTGACTAATTTTGCGACCACATCTGATGAAATTGTAGTCTTCTTTGTCTCGGAAGCATTCTTTACTGTTTTGTCCAGCTGTGCCCGGGCATCTGTCACTTCTCCCTTATCGTTCTTTTCAACGGTAAGTATCGCATTTGTATCTTTTGCAATATTCTCAAATGTTTTGTCCGTTTTCCGGGTTTCCGATGGTTTTGTATCTGGTGTTGTATTTCCGGTATCCGGTGTTGTTGTGCTGCCGGAATTTCCACCAGAGGTACTGCTGCCGGAGGAAGAATTTCCGCCATTATTTCCACTCTGGCTGGTCTGTTTTTACTGCAATCAGGCCATCGGCATCTGCTTTCGCAGCTTCCGCGTCACTGATCGTTGTTCCTTTGAATGCATCAAAGTAAAGTACCGATTCCACATCTACCGCGGAACCTGCCGGGTTGGAATTACACCAGAGTCCGAATGCCTGCACGTCTTTTAAAAGCATCCCCACTAAAGTTTTCCACCCGTCTTCCCTTTAAAAGCTGAGAATGGAACGGTTACTTCATAGGCATCTTCTGTCTTCGCAAGATTGGTCAGATATACTTCATATTCTTCTCCTCCTGCCTTGATCTGTACAACAACCTTCTGCCCTTTTCCATCAAGTTTTGTCCAGAATTTCAATGCATTATAGGCTGAAAAAATCTGTATTGCCCAGACTTGCATTTACCAGCCCCGTCCAGACTTCCGAACCGGTTGTTTTTTAATTTGTAATTAAATGCAGCACCATATGTACCGTCTGCCTTATGCTCCTGATCCAGCGTAAAGGACGAACTGCATCCAGCGGCAGAATTTCCACCGTAAGCTGCATCCAGAAGTCCATTACTCCCGACATAGTAGTCAAAATTTTCCCAGCACACCTGCCGGAGCTTTTTGTCCTTTTTCTTTTCCGATACTCAGATTTGTGATCGTGGACAGTTCTTTTTCCATCTGCAACAAGTGTAATGGATGCTACATCTGTTTTCCGATCTGATCCATTTCCTTTTGTGTCAGCTGCGCCGTATAGCATCCATCGGAGCCTTTTGCAGCCGGCAATGTCAACTGTTTGCCTTTTGTCGTATCCTTTACAACAAACGATACCTCATCGGCATTGGAAACACTTGCCTTTAACACAGTTGGCTTTAAAATCGTATCCATATCAAACGGTGCTACCATGTATCCGCTGACATTTTTGTAATTATCCGTCTTTACTCCTGCGTACTTATCGATATTTCCATAGAAATTAGTACCGTTTCCAAATACTGAATCGTCATTGTTGTAGTAAGAAATGAAATCATTGATCATTTCCTGTCCCATGGTATCACTGTATTTATACGGCACATAGAAATTGGTATCGCTGAAATTTGCCCATACCATATAATATGGCATGTCGTTTTTCTTTGCGATATCATTCACTTTCTGATACCAGTTCACACCGACTTTGCCTCACTGACCGGATTATTTTTTTACAAGAAGGCCCTTCGTTATCACTTCCATCCTTTTTTCATCACACGTACACCGGTCTCCGAAATCGCAGCCAGCTTGTTATGCTGTTTTGCAAGTGATGATACAACCTGACAGGTCTGATCCAGATGATCAAAGAATGAAGTATCACTCTCTGCCGGATAAGTATTAAAGTCGTTGTAATAATCAAATACCAGAATGTCTACACAGGCATCTCCCGGATACCGCGACATATACTCTGCCTCGGTCTCCAGCGGTCTCGTTTGGCGAATACACATAAAAAGCATATTGTGCACGCCTTTGAATTCCAGATAATCTCTGGTATATGCATACAGACTCCTGTAACTTTCTGCGGTGTTTGCACTGCCCCACCAGAACCAGCCGCCGGTATCCTCATGGAATGGCCGGAAAATCACCGGGATATTCTCTTGTTCCAATGCATTGGCATAGACTGCAATCGTATCAAGATATGCCTTAAATACCTCATTCTTCTCTCCACCAGGCAAAATCTTCTTTTAACGAATCACCGGATAAATCTTTTGCTTCATTAAAATCACAGTTATAGAAATCGTAGGTTCCATCTGCATTCTTTTTAATTTTTTGCGTTGGTGAAATTCGGCATATGGGTGGATAAGGTAACGATTGCACCGTTTTTGGCCGCCTTTTTGCTGTAGTCAATGGAACTCTGCAGTGCAGATGCCGCATCCGTACCACCAGCCTCGCTTCCAAACAATGCCAGGGAGTCAATGCCGAAAATACCGCTGACGGAACCGGTCACATCTTTTACATCTCCCAGATCGTTGTTTCCTACGGAATGGCTCACATCATTCTGATGACCAAACAGTACCTGATCACTTTCGGTCAGTCCCTGCAGATATGCATACAATGCCTTTGCGCTATTGCTGGCATCCGGATCTGTCATGGTCAGGGGTCTTATCTGTTGCTTCTGGTTTTGCCTGTGTTCCGTCTGTATTCGGTGTTGCGGTAATTGTCACAAAATCACCACTGGCATCCTTCTGGGGAAAGTATCAGATTATCCAGATAAACATCCCCTGCAAAGGAACTGTTGGCTCCGATAAGTCCGATTGTCAGATCATCCATTGGTGTGGCAGACGGAGAAAATCTAAAGTAACTGTAACTTTCTTATATCCGTTTCCTGCATCTGTTGCCTCGGACGAATCTATGCTGGTATCTTTATTGATCCCGCTGTTGGAGAAAAAAAAATTTTATCTTGGAAATATTACTGCTTTCCGGATAAATCAAATCCACACTCACCTGATTATAATTGCTGATATCAGCCGGTGTCTTGGGTGTGAATTTCACTTTTGCCTCACTCCATGATTCGCCGGAGTTGGCTGTATAATCCAGACTTACTTTTAATCTTCCGTCTCCGCCATTTGCGTCATAGGAAAGTTCCGAGCAGCATTTTTTTTGTTTGTTCCACCGTGGAAATACTGATATCCGGTTTCACCTGCCCACAGATTTACCTGGGATTCATCATTTAAATCAGAAAGAACGGTTGGCTCCTGTTTGGTCAGTTCCTGTTTATCGCTTGATAAATTTGTGAGAACTACATTTGAAAATGTCACAGTTCCCTTAAATCCGGTTCCCACAAGAACGAATTCAACATCCATCAATGTATCCGGTGTTATTCCTGAAAACTTTACTTTCAGATCAGCTGAATAATTCTCCCCATCTTTCGTAAAAGAATCCTGCTGCAGCCATTGGCAATCCGTACTGTTGTTCCATCCCCTATCTGATCCCAGTTTTGTTACACCCTGGATATTCAGATGTGCTTTATCTGCAGCCAGCGACTGATAGGATGCTTCATCCAGTGTTACCTTTGCAGTTAATTCATACTCTTCATTCACATTTCCCAACGAACCCTTGATGGAATCATCATATGCAAAAGTAATTTTTCCTGCACCATTCCAGTCTTCTTCTTTCAATCCTGAAAAATCAATGGTTTCTGTTGTTTTTGCGTCCTCATTTTTGTACAGTTCTGTACGTGTTACTGTTGGTGCTGACGCTTCATTTGTTTCCGCCGCATACACAATCTCATTCTGTAAAAATATGTGCATGCCTCCGGTGTCAGCGACCCCATCATTGCTGCTGCCAGCGTGATGGCAACAATCTGTTTTCCTACCCTTCTCATGTTTTTGCTCTACCTTTCCTTTCTTCTCCATTTTAGCTGTAAAAACCTTCCAGCACCCTCCATCTATCCGGTTTCACTTAATAAAAAAGCAATTGCACGCTGCTTCCCATATTTCAGGGAGAGGGTACTGCATACTTGGGGAGTGCAGTAAAAATATGGGAACCAGTGTGCAATTGCTTTATTTATTTGATAAATTCAGTATATCACAAAGTAATTTTAAGTCAATATTTAGTTAATATAAAATTAAATATTGTAAAAGTATTACTTAATTTAATGTTTTTAATCTTTTTTTTAATCTTTTAATTGGGCACTTTGCCAAGGGGCGAAAGTACCAGTTCCTTATTAATTGAAAAAAAGCACCGCCTGTAAAACAGATTATGTTCTGCTCTACAGGTGCTAATATCGTGCAAAGTTCTTTTTAAGCTGCCTTCCAAAGAATAACCCCCTCTTTTTGTACATTCTTATAAAATGGAAGCACTTCCCCCACTTTTTCATATTTTCTTCTTTAATATCAATGATAGAAAAAAATCTTATCATAACGTACCATTTTTTCTGCACCTATTCCATATTTTCTTTTCATAAGATTCCACCAGTCAAAGAACAATTCAAAAATTAAGGGGACGATCAAAACCATCCCCTTAAAAATTTTAAATATAATTAATCAATTTTTTCTTAACATTGCCAAGTCAAGGTTACACCAGTCATTTGCTCCTGCTACAGAATAAACCCCGATCTCCAACGTATGATTTGTAACAACAATCTTGTCTATACTAAAAAAATATTCCAATTAATGTCACTTGTTTCAATCGTGGTATCAAGCTCACTTCCTCCATAATTTTTTGCATAAAGTTGTAAAACATCCTGTTTCCCATTTGTCTTTGCCCAAATTGAGAATTTATATGTTCCATTCGGAATATTTGTATACGTTTTATATATAGAACACGAATACTCTTTTATCATCCCAAAATGTTAATTTGTAATCTCCATCATATGCATCACCATATTCTGTTCTTACAGTATTTTCATCTGACGAATCACTTGTCCATACATTCCATCCACTCGGTGAAATAGTTATCCCATTCTGTTCAAAACTGATATTTGTCAATAAATTTTCACACGGTTTATTAAGCACCTTAATAGAATCTAATGCATTTCCCTGAAAATTAAACAACGTCATGTTATCCCATGTATTACTTGGAGTTACGGTATCATTTTTTTATACGCAACCCCTGCAGATGTAGCATATGTTCCACCTTCTACAGGTATCCATTCTGGTTCCCAATAAAAATATCCAATACCTTTATCATCTGGTACATTTAAAATGATTGATTCCAGATCATTCATAAATTCAAATTGTCCTTCTACTGTTGCAGGATATCCTCCAACTTCTTCATCTCCACTAATGAATACATTTCCTTCACCATCACCATCTTCCGTTGTCCATGCATACGCAGTTTCTACAACACACACTTCTTTATTATAAGTGGTCGCCAAGTAATTCAAATTATACTGAAGCCCCTCCATGGTTCCATGCCACATTGGATAATAAGATAATCCAAATACATCAAAATCCAAGTTTGGTGACTCTTTCAATAATCCACCAAAAATACCAGGTATACAACTGATTTTTTCCACCCTGATCCAGATGAAGCATAATTTTGGTACTTGATGCAGCAGAAGCACGTACTCCAGAAATTGCAGATTCTAAAAGACCCGCTAATCCGGAAAAATCCTCATTCGTCCCTATTTTGCCATCTTCATGAAGAATCCCCGATGATATTTCATTTTATCCTTTTTACCCCTCCGGCAACCAATCCATTCTGAATAAATCGCTGTAAGCACATAAAGATGATCATGATCGGCAGGGATGAAATCACTGCTGCTGCAGCAAACAAAGTCCAGTGCGCAGCAAACTGATCACTGATAAAGGACTGCAGTCCGAGTGCAAGCGTCATTTTTCCCGGTGTCTGCAAAAAAGATTGAGGTAATCACATATTCACTGTATGTTGCAATAAACGAAAACAGGAAGATCACGGCAAGCTGTGGCATTGCAAGCGGGATGATGATCTTATAAAAAACCTGGAATTCATTTGCTCCATCCACCATTGCAGCTTCATCCAATTCCACCGGAAGTCCATCGATATAAGATTTAAGTAACCAGATATTGTAAGCACTTCCCACCTGCAAGCACAAGAATGAGTGCAAAGCTGTTGTCCACCAGCCCGAACTTATAAATTAAAATATAGTATCCTGCAACTGCCATGCTGTTTGAAACACCTGTAATATCAAAAAGTGCCATCAGCCCATATTTTCTTCCCCACAAACCGCAGTCTTGCAAACGCATACGCTGCAAGTGAAGTAAGCACAAGTTGTATGATTGCTACAATAAAAGCAAAACTTCAGGGAATTAAAAACCCAGATTCCAAAAAATCCGTTTCCCGAAACAGTTCCACATAATGTTCAATGCTGAATTTTTCAGGGAACAATGAGGACAGGAAAAAAGCTGTCACCCGCGGAAAAAGAGGGACATAACAATCCATATGACCGGAAACAGCACCACGATCATCGTGATCCATATGACCACCCTGCTTCCCCACAGTGTCCGTTGTTCTGAGGCGGATATTTTCTTTTTATTTTTCATTTAATCAACCTCCTTAAATGAGCCGGACAGCCGCATATTAATCAGCGTAAATGTTCCGACAATGATAAAGATCAGCACACTGAACGTTGCAGACAGTTCATACCGGTTCGACCATGTGGTCATCTTATAGGTGGTACTAGCAAGGATATCCGTATAACCCGCAAACTGGTTATCCACTCTCGCCATTCACCTTGTGTAATCATGTATATATTTCCAAAAATTGTTAAAATTAGCCGCAAACGAAGAAATTACAAGAGGAATGGAAAGTTTCGTCACCATCGGCAATGTAATGCTCTTAAAGCACTGAAATTTTGATGCCCCATCCATTTTAGCCGCCTCATAGTATTCACCAGAAATCGCCTGTAGTCCGCCAAGACAGACATTCATCATATAGGGAAATCCCAGCCACACATTCACGATAATCAGCCCAACCCTTGCCCAGAATGGATTGGTCAGCCACGGTACATTCCAGGCAATACCGATTGTATGCAGTAAATTATTGATTCCACCATACTGCTCATTTAGCAGGCCTTGCCATGCGAGGATTGCAATCGTAGATGGCAATGCCCACGGCACAATCAGTACTGCACGGTAAATTTTTGATTCTTTCATATGCGGATTGTTTAACAAAATGGCAAGAATCAGTCCCATTGCATAGGAACCTGCCGTACTTAACAGCGCAAAACAAATCGTCCACCCAAGTACCGGGAAAAAACACATTTTTAATACTTCCGGAAAAATACGGTCAGATAATTTTCCAGACCCACAAACGTAATCTGTCAGATGATACATGTTGTAATTAGTAAAAGATAAAATCACCGTATAAATAATTGGCAGACATGTCACCAACAGAATCGAGATCAGTGCCGGTGCCAGATAAGTATACCCAAGCGCATTCTTTTTCTTTCTCATGCCATCACTACTTTCCTGAATTCATCAATTCAATCGCTTCTTTCAACTGCGTAACCGTATTTTTTGGCAGCTTCCTCTGGTGTTTGCTCCCCAGACCACATCGAACGGATATTGTTTGTGTGGATACTCCAGAGCTGTCCCATTTCTGATACGGTCGGCATCGGCTCTCCATCATTGATCTGCTCGACAAATGCCTGTGTGTATGCATTACTCTGGATCTCATCAAGTTTCTGATCTGCCAGTTTTGCCGGTATACGGTCACCCGCCTCATACATGCCAAGTGCACCGTTTTCCATCAGATAGGAAATAAAATCCCATGCTGCATCCTGATTTTTACTGCTGTTGCTCACAAAACTTACCTGTGTACCCACCGGGGTCACAAACGGCTGTCCGTGGAAAGTTGGCATTTTTGCTACAGCAAATTTAGTTCCTGCAGAGGTAAAACCGTCAATATCCCATGGTCCACCAATATAATAAGCACATTTTCCGTTCTGGAAATTACTTCTTGCGATATCGGCTGTCACATCTGCCGTGATCAGTTTATATTTATTGCACAGGTCATTGATAAAGGCATAGGCTTCCACACTGCCCTCATTATCAAGACCGATGTCTGCCGTGTCATATGCCCCATCCTGATATTTAAAAATATAACCTCCGCAGGCTCTCACAAAAACCAAGATCGTAGTATATGCTTGTTGCATCAAACTGTACACCTCCGTCTGCGGCTGCCTGATCGACCAGTTCTTCCCATGTTTTTGAACTTCCGATACAAGATCTGTGTTGTAAAACAGTGCAGTAGTCTCTACGGAAAGTGGTGCTGCATATCGTTTTCCATCTACATAACATGCCTGGATGGCTGCATCGGAAAAATCCTGATCCGCATACAGATCCTGTGGCACTTCTGCAGTAAGATCTGCGTTTACATAATCTGCAAGCTGGTCATTTGGAATCCCCACCACAGCATCCGGTCCGGAAGCACTTTTTACTGCCTGTGCAAACTGCTGGACAGATGGAGACTGGTGAATGACTTCTACCTTTCGTCCGTTCTTTTTCTCGCCATTCATCTGCATATTTCTGAATGGTATCCACTTCCACGTTCATGTTCGTCCAAATCACGAGTTTTTCCCCCAGAAGCTTCCCTTTTTCCGGTTCCAGTTCCACTTCCACAGCCAGTCAACATTCCCACTGCCATTGTTACAGCCAGCACAGCTGTTATTAATTTTTTTTCTTCATATGATTGCCCTCCTTTTACATTGTTTTTCATGTTTATCAGCGCGCTGTTTGCGTTTCCATTTTTCGTCAAACAATGCCATATTTGCCATGGCATTTCCTGCTGTCATCTTGTCTTTCATGTACTTGCTGCCACTCTTACTTGCCCACGTACAGTCCGGTATTGGCAACCATGCCGGTTCCCAGTAAAACACGCCGATGCCTCTTTTTATTGTTTACACTTCTTACCGTTGCAAACAAATCCCGCAAGAATGCTTCCTGCCCCTGCTGTGTTGCCGGGTATCCAGTGATTTTTTCATGCTCCTTCGAATAAACGATTCCGTTGCAGCCAAATGTTTCCGTAGTATAACCAATCGAAGTCTCTGCAACAAGTACATCTTTGTCATACCGGCTGCTGATATCATTCATATTATCCAGAAGAAGTGAAAGACTTCCGTTCCAGTGCGGATAATACGACATTCCAATAATATCAAAATCCAGCGCATACGATGAAACCTGATCAAACCACTGTCGATACATTTTATTATCCGTTCCGAAATCCAGATGCAATACGATCCTTGCGTCCGGACACTCCTCGCGCACCCCTTTAATCCCTGCCTGCAGAAGATGTGCCATATTTTCGGTCTGTTCGATGTAACCGTCCGGCCACAACAGCCCTTTTGTAATCTCATTTCCAACCTGCACCATAGTCGGCACAAGCTTGTGGTTTTTCAATGCCTTTAACGTATCTACGGTATGCAGATACACCGCCGTTTCCAGTGCCTCTCCGCTTAATTCTTTCCAGGCTTTCGGTTTTACCTGTTTGGCTGGATCTGCCCAGAAATCACTATAATGGAAATCAAGCATAAAATCCATACCGCTTTGTACAGTTCTTTCTGCGATCTCAATGGTGGTCTCCAGATCATTTCCACCTCCCCCGTAAGAATTTCCGTTTTCATCGTAGGGATCCGGCCAAATCCGAATCCTTACGTTATTGGCTCCGCATGTCTTTAAAATTGCAAACAGATCTTCTTTTTTTTCCCGTTCAGCCGATAGGACGCACCATAATGTTCCAGTTCTTTCACCATGGAAATATCCCATACCCTTAATAAATTTCATAACTACTCCTTCACAAGTGTAATATCATCAATGGTTCCCCAGCCGCCCGGTGCTGTTGCCACGTGTGCTCCCTACTGTGATTGCTCCGTCCGTTGGCGTAATGCCGGGATTTCCACCGTATACCAGTTAACATACCCCTGCAATTTGCCATCTGCTTTTTACCTCTTCGCCATCCACGAGCGCATAAAAATATACGGTCGGATTTTCATCCCCGGCTGCATCACCCTGAATATGAGCGGTTGGTTTGTAGGTGCCATCCTCAAGTCCACTCACTGTCTGTTTCATGGAAAAATCCACCGGATTGTTTCCTGAATAAAAAAATGCAGTGACTGTGCACCTGTAAAACAGTCTGTCTCACGATCATAAACATCTAACTCCTCTGTAACATCATTGTTGTTTGTCACCGTCCATCCGGAAAAATCTGGTTCTTCAAAACTTCCGTTGATCAGATAATTTCCGTTTTCATCTGGCGTACCTGTTGTATTTTCCTTCTGTTCTGCGGCAGCAACTTCTGTGCCTCTCTCCTCTTCAATGTTCTCTGTTTCTGTAGCTTTTTTTGTGTTTCCTCCGCATCAGCATTAATACCAGATGTGTTTTCACATCCTGACAATGCTACTGCCATGCTCGCTACAAGGACTGCATGTAATAACTTCCTTTTCATAAATGTTCCCCCTTTTCCAAAATTAAATCTTTTACTAATTTTCAAGTAAATTGTTTACTTATTAAGAATGTATCATCTAAGCCTAATAATGTCAATACTCACAAATACACTTTTCACTATATTGCCAATTTTATTTTTGTATTTTATGCAATATATACAAAAAGGCACAAAAAAAAAGATGTCCGCAATCGAACATCTTTTTTCAACAACTCTTCCGGAAAACTGGAATTCCATTTACAAACACCAGCTTGTTACGCGTCCGCCATATAGTACCCTGTTTCGCAACAGATCAAGCGCGGTTTCACAGATACATGGAATATCAATATGAATAGTAGTAAGGGGTGGTGATAAATACTTTGCAATATTCACATCATTGATGCTAAAACCGCCACCTGCTCCGGAATCTGTATATAGCCTTCATTTAAAGCCTGTAGCACACCCACCGCCAGTGTGTCACTTGCCACACAAAGTGCTGTTGGCAGTATCTCTTTTTAAGCAGTTCTTTTCCCCATGCGGTAGCCATCATCCACCGTAAATCTCTCGGAAATGAAAATGTACTCCTCATTGAGATACCCATAGTATGCAGCGCTCTGTCGAAATGACCACTCCCGGATATCCATGGAAGGTTTTCCGGTGTCAATATTTCTATCACTGCCCCCGATAAATCCAATCCGTTTATGTCCTTTTTCCACAAAGTAATCAACCATCTGTGTCACAAACGAATCCATATTGGGCTTCACGGCATCAAAAAGTTTTTCATCCGGGGATGTGCCGATAAACACGCCCCTTTTGCACCGTTTATACAAAGCATTGATTTCTTTTTCTAGTGAGCCATCCAATCGCAATAAAGGCACTTAAATCTTTCGGAACATGATCCATGCCGTCCTTTTCGGTCATAGATACTGAGCTGAATATTCATCTTTTTTGCCTGCTTTATTATCTCATCCTTTACCCCGTGGTAAAAGACATCTTCGAGTTCATCCTCGTGGTCAACAAAATACAGCAATGCCACATTTTCGATCTTGGGATAGATTACTCTCTTTTTATCCGATTTTCTCTGCTGTGGCAAAAAGATCGCCTCTCTTGTCTCATCACTAACAGAGATTCCCTCATCATAATTGAGTACCCTTGAAACTGCTGAGCTCGAAACCCCTACGATTTCTGCAATTTCTTTAATTGTCGCCATACGATTCCTCCAATGTTTTCATGGATTTCTTTATTGATAAATTCTGTTATAATTATTTTTACATAAATATTTTTTACTTTGTCAAACAAAGTTTTGCACATAAAAAAAGGCATACATTCCTCAAAGGATCATGTATGCCTTTACAAACCGTTACCCAATCTTATTTCGTAGAAACCGTAGAAGCTACCAGCTCCAGATTTCCTTCTATCTCGACATTACCGTATCCACAAGGAAGAATAAAATGATCTCCCTTCTTGACACTGGTATGATTCAAAAAGACCATTGCCCTCGACTACGCTGACGATCAGGAACGGATAAGACTGCTCAAACTCAGCCTTCCCATCCACTTTCATGTGGAATACCTGATAATACTTACACTCAATAAGTTTCTGCAGTTTGTTTGTCTCCGCTGCCCCAGTCTCGATCATGCACTCGGACATCGGTGCTGCCGGAACTTTGATGACATCGAGACTCTGCTGTACATGAAGCTGACGCGGTTTGCCGTTGGAAAGACGGTCATAATCATAGACACGATAGGTAATATCACTGTTCTGCTGTGTCTCAAGAATTGTAATTCCACCCTTGATTGCATGTACCGTTCCCGGATCAATCTGGATGAAATCACCTTTTCTTTACCGGAACCTCACGGATCAATTCACTCCAGCGTCCGTTGTGTACCATGTCTTCCAGTTCCTCGTGTGTCTTTGCATTGTGACCGATAACCAGCTTGGAATCCGGCTCACAGTCTAAGATATACCAGCACTCCATCTTACCGAGAGAACCATTTTTTCATGCTCTGCGGCATAGGCATCATCCGGATGTACCTGAATACTTAAATCTGCCTTTGCATCAATAATCTTGATCAGCAGTGGGAATACTTTTCCCCTGTGTATTTCCAAAAGAGTTCTCTGTGTTCCTCCCACAGATCGGATAATTGCTTTCCCTTATACGCACCGTCTGCAATCGTACAGGTGCCGTTTGGATGTGCTGCGATACCCCAGCATTCTCCAATGTCATCGCCCTCGATCGCATAGCCAAACTCCTCACGCAGCTTGGTGCCGCCCCAGATGTTGTGGGTAAATACCGGATTCATAAACAAAATTTCTTTTACATGGCTGGTTACAGCTTAAATTTTTCTCCATTCATTTTCATTACCTCTCTGTGTACCAGTAGGCAGAATCTTTTTTGCAATTCTACGTTGGGTTGTGTAGTCTACATAAACAAGTCCAAAACGCTCTTTGTAACCTTCTGCCCACTCGAAGTTATCCAGAAATGTCCAGAGGAAATATCCGATCACCGGCATTCCCTCGTTAATCGCACGCTGTACCGCTCCAAGATACGCATCCAGAAACGTAATCCTCTCTCTGTCGTGCACCTGTCCGTCTGCGGAAATATTGTCAAGATCCGACATCCCGTTTTCCGTAATATAAAGCGGCAGTCTATAACGCTCGGTAAGGAAACGGATGCCATAGTAAAAAGTGCCTCCGGTGTCACCGGCCAGCCGGTTCCTGTCTTTGCTGTGCCCGGTGCACGGTCCACATACTCCGGGTCTCCATCCGCTCCACAGCGGATCATGTAACCGTTGTAAATATTCTGTCCCACGAAATCAAGTGGCTGATGAATCAGCTGCATGTCTATTTCTTCGGTAATCTCCGGAAGATAGTCTGCAAACTTCTCCAGCCCCTCTTTCGGATACTCTCCTAAAAATACCGGATCGGAAAACCATGCCACATTCCAGGTTCCAGTTATCCATCGGTTTTCAAATCCAAAGTACACTTTCTTTGCTGCTGCGATATCATCGGCACTCTCTGTCGCCGGATATGCAACGCCACAAGTCGGAGCATATCCAACCCGTATCTTCTGTTTTGCATATTTGCGCAGATTGATGACTGCCTGACCATGTGCTTTCATCAGATTGTGTGCCATCTGAAAAGTCTCCGGAATGGAATATTTCATTCCCGGTGCATGTACCCCATTTAAGTGTCCCCAGTCCAATCGCACACTGCGGCTCATTGATCGTGATAAAATCACTGCACAGATCGGAGAAATTTTCAGCAACAACTTTTTGCATATTCACCAAACCACTGTACCACCTCATCGTTCAGCCAGCCGCCTTTTTTTTAAACAGCTCATACGGAAATTCCCAGTGAAACAGCGTAATAAACGGACGAATTCCATTTTCTTTCATGCAAAGAATCATATCACGATACATCTGCACAGCTTTCTCGTTAACCTTCCCAGTTCCCTCGGAAGAATCCGCGACCAGCTGATGGAAAATCGATAGTTTTTAATGCCAAGCATACGCATCAGTGCAAAATCTTCCCGGTACCGATGCATATGATCGCAGCAAACCTCTGCGGTCTGGTGTTCGTATACTCTGCCCGAGCGTGCAAACTCATCCCAGATATTTTTTTTCCCCTGTCATCTTTTTGCGTCGGTTCCTTCTACCTGATAGGCACTGCTTGCCACCCCCCAGACAAAATCTTTTGGAAACATTCCATTCCTCCTTTTATTTTTCCGATGTGATTACAGAAATCAGCTCAAAGGCGGCTGGCATTGTCTCATCCCCAGAGATCAAACGCACTTCCACCGTATGAGTACCATTTGCACCGTGTACCATAACCGGAGTGAGTGTCAGGGGAATCGCCCCAGTCCTCATCAAAATTTGCATCCAGTGTCACCGCATGTGCCTCATCGTGATCAACGATGGCAAGCGCCACCGGTGCCGGCTGCGTCACACAGCGCTTAAACTGCACGGCAATCTCACTTCCCTGTACCGTAAATGTAAGAGATGAGCCTTTTTCTTTTTGCCGCCCAGCCGTTCTTAAAACAGTCTTTGACTTCTTCCTGTACTCTGGTATCTTTGACAAAGCCGTAATTTTCAGGCTCATAGTTACGATTATCCAACCGAACTGCTTTCTCATAGCAATTCTGTGTCAGCGGTGCAGGAAACTCCGGCTCTTCATCATCCGTCTGTGCCATGCGGATTTTATCCAAAAGCATAGGTAATCACAGATGCAACCAGCTCATGCCCTTTGTCGTTTGGATGCAGATCATCCTCTGTAATCTCGCGGTTTGGAATCCGCCCCGCAACGACCTCCGGATAAATACTGCTCTGCATGCTGACCGCCGGAAGCTGATAATGTCTGGCTATCTGACCGTGCATGATCTGCGCATTTCCACCGTTATTATAATAAACATTGTGCACCAGCATCACAGCAGGTTCGTTTTCATCCTGCCATACACGGCGTACCAGTCCTTCATATGTCTCACGGAAAAATTCCGTCGATTCATCATTGACCGAAAATTCAATGATAACAAAATCCGGTCTATGGGAAAGCAGATCGGACTCGGCACGAGACCGTCCCGAAATGTGATGTTGTTCCACCGATTCCGGCATTGATATAATGAAATTTGGCCTGCGGAAATGTTTTCTCCCACCACTGAAATACGCGGTAAGCATAACACAGCTCCGGTGCGGATGCAAGACATCCCTGCGTGATAGAACCACCAAGGAAACCAATGTTTAATGTTTCCCCGGCCTCTGCCCTTGCCATTAATTTTTTTCATCCGGTACAGATTGCCCGGATTGGAAATACCTCTTTCATATTCAATCTGCATTGTTATACTCCTTATATAATGTAATCAATTTTTTTAAAATTGATTACATATCCCAAATCTCCTCTCCGAGGCTTTCGATGAATGCGGTAAGTTCCTTACTCATCTGTTCTGCCTCCGGAATACGGATATGTCCCGGTGTTCCTTTTCCGTTCTGTGAATACAGGAAATGGTGTACCCGCGGACTGTTTACTGTTTTGCACACTTCCTCAATGGAAATGTCCCAGTTTTCGTTATGTTCCAATATTGTGGTTGTCAATATAAAGGTTGCCTTCGGATATACTTCCATAAGATGCTCTAAAAATCTGCGGTAATGCTGCCGCCAGTTTTCGGAACGTGCACTGTTATAATCTTCTGCCATATAATCATCCGGGTGGTTATCATTCTGCCCGAATGCAAAAATCACAACATCTGGTGTATAACGTGAAAAAATCCCATGGTTTTACTTCACTGAGTTCCGGCTGGTATTCTATTTTATCATAACAGGATTCTATTCCCAGATAATCCGGGGCTCCATAAACCAGCCGGTTTTTGTCAAGAAGGGCGATACCACCCTGTGATGTGTCATGCAACTGTGCATGCAGATTCCGCGCGTCATCCACGCATAAGAATACCAACTGTTTGAATATTCCCCCCATCATGTTCCGGATCCGGTTTTCCTGCATAATCTACGGCCTCTGATACTTCGCCGCAGGAAACACTGTCTCCGAAAACTTCGATTTTACGGGACGGAAGCGGTGCCGGAGTAAGTACCTTAGCATCGCTTCCCAATTCAAATCCCAGTAAAGTGACGATATGGCAGGAGTCCATTCTTTTTAAACAGAGTGAGGGTATGCTCTGTATGTTCAAGATCCCTGGCAATCACATACGTTTCTGCCCCCGGATCCGAGGTGAGTAAGAACTGCCCCTGCTTCCCGTCCAATATATATCCCATCCGGCTCGACCAGTATGCACGTTTGTTTTCCAGTGTCACGGAGATCTGCGTCCCGGTAAAACGAATCTGTACAAAACTTGCCGCATAGACAAGTACAGGTGCTTTTGGATTATCAAAATCAATTCTTCCACAATATTGTAATCTCTTGTCGTCCGGTGAAATATGCATAGCTATCTCCTTCCGATTTCTGTATCTGCAGATGTTACAACACTGTTTGTTTTTATATAATCTACAATCTCATCCAGTTTTGTAAATGCCAGGCCAACGTAACTGTCTGCTGCACCATAATAGATCGCGATCTTTCCGGATGCACTGTCGTGAATGGTTGCACACGGGAAGCATACGTTCGGCACGAATCCGCGCTCCTCATACCACTCTTCAGGTGTCAGAAGGAAGTTCTCACAGCGGTACTTCACGATGGAAGGATTGTCAATATCAAGGATTGCTCCACCGATGCTGTACACATAGCCATTACATGTACCAGAAACACCATGATAGAATAACAGCCATCCCTCGGATGTCTCGATCGGAGCTGCACCGCCGCCGATCTTTAAGGACTCCCACCATTCGCTTCCTTTTGCCCATGACATGTCTGTGTCTGCCCCAGTATACCAGATCTGGGCTTTCACTTAAGAAAATGTCACCAAACGGTGTATGACCACTGTCTGAAGGACGGGGAAAGCATCATGAAGTTTCCATTGATCTTTCTGGGGAACAGTACGGCGTTACGGTTAAAAGGAAGGAACGGATTCTCGATTCTGGTAAACGTCTTGAAATCCTTGGTTTTCGCAATACCGATGGCTGCGCCGTAGAAATCCTGACACCAGATGATATAGTAGGTGTCTTCTACTTTTTACAAGTCTTGGATCGTATGCATAGACTGGCATAAACGGCTCGCCGTTTTCATCCACAAACGGAATCTTGTTTTCTTCAAAATCCCAGTGGATGGCATCTTTGCTGTGTCCAAGATAAATATATGGAATACCATTGGTCTGCTCTCCACGGAACACACCGATGAAAGCATCACCATATGGCATAACCGCACTGTTAAAAATTCTTGGAAGCAATACGTAACGT